>Ga0316189_10002097_pt1 | contig 19649 bp, 18 predicted proteins | sample LowCovwburrow_MG_FD_204930 | JGI IMG/M metagenome (GOLD analysis project Ga0316189, IMG submission 204930) | Coastal sediment microbial communities from Maine, United States - Lowes Cove worm burrow | ecosystem: Environmental > Aquatic > Marine > Coastal > Sediment | place: USA: Maine... | reverse complement strand
TTCTTGAAGCAGATTATAAACACGAATTGGTAGGAGAACGATTAACTACCACGCCAAAGCATTACGCTTATTTAAAAATTGCCGAAGGCTGTGATAGACCTTGTTCATTTTGCGCCATTCCTTTAATGAGAGGAAAACATGTTTCTACGCCTATTAATGAGATTATTTTAGAAGCTACCAAGTTAGCAGAAAAAGGAATCAAAGAACTTATTTTAATCGCACAAGATTTAACCTACTATGGTTTAGATATATATAAAAAACGTGCTTTAGCCGATCTATTAAAAGAATTGGTAAAAGTAAATGGTATTGAGTGGATTCGATTACATTATGCATTTCCTACGGGCTTTCCATTAGATGTTTTAGAAGTAATGAGAAATGAGCCAAAAATATGTAACTATATAGATATTCCATTGCAACATATCAATACCGGTATTTTAAAATCAATGCGTCGAGGTACCACTTTAGAGAAAACCAATAAGTTACTGAAGGAGTTCAGAGAGGCAGTTCCAAACATGGCCATTCGTACTACTTTGATTGTAGGCTATCCAGGTGAAACAGATGCTATTTTTAATGAGTTAAAACAGTGGGTGATCGACACACGATTTGACAGATTAGGAGCCTTCGCTTATTCTCATGAAGAAAATACACATGCTGCGAATTTGGAAGATAATGTACCTGAGGAAGTGAAAGAAAATCGAGTTTCTGAAATTATGGAAATTCAAAGTCAGATTTCTTTTGAATTGAATCAAGAGAAGATTGGAAAAACTTTTAAATGTATTTTTGATCGTAAGGAAGGTAATTACTTCTTTGGTCGAACAGAATTTGATTCTCCTGACGTAGATAATGATGTAATAGTTGATGCAACAAAACATTATGTACAAATAGGTCAATTCGTAACTATTAAGGTTACTTCGGCTGGAGATTTTGATTTAAATGGGGAGCCAGTTTAGTTAAATATCTGTTAGTATTCGTTTTCCTTTTCAACTCATGCCATAAATTTTAGTATTTTTATCAAAAATCACTACAAGTATATCAAAATATAATGGTTGAAGAAGACTGTACAACGCACTGCATAACTATTCCTTTTCAAAAAACAGGATATTTTTCGAAGATTATTTGTGATTATTTAGATCAAAAAGATACCATTACTCCTTTTTACAACAATTACCCAGATCTTAACGGATTCAAAAAGCAACTCGAAGAGAAACGCTTGACAGTTCGAGCACTGTCAAGAAATATTTTGGTCGAATCACTTAAAAATCAATATAAAAATTTAACTACTTCAGATAAGGTTAAAGCTAATATTCAACTTTTACAAAAAGAAAATACATTTACAGTTACCACAGGTCATCAATTGAACCTATTTACTGGGCCGCTATATTTCTTATATAAAATAGTTTCTACCATTAATTTGACGAAGCAATTAAAAGCCGAATTTCCCTCTGATAATTTTGTGCCAATTTATTGGATGGCTTCTGAAGATCACGATTTCGAAGAGATTAACTATTTTAATTTTCGAGACAAAAAAATACGTTGGAATAGAGAAAGTAGTGGTGGCGTTGGTCGTCTGTCAACAGAAGGATTAAATGAAGTTCTTTCAGTATTTAGTAAAGAAATTGGCACACCAACAAATGCCGATTATTTAAAAGGTCTGTTTAAAAAAGGATACTTAGAGCATAATACACTTAGCGAAGCCACACGGTTCATCGCCAACGAGCTTTTTAACAAATATGGTTTGGTAATTGTAGATGGTGATGATAAAAAATTAAAACAGGTATTTGCTCCCATTATAGAAGACGAATTACTGAATCAAACGAGTTATCAAAAGGTTTCGAAAACGATCTCTAAACTAGAAAAGAATTATAAAATCCAGGTAAACCCACGTGATATTAATTTGTTTTACTTAACCGATGGTTTACGTGAACGAATACTATATGAAAATGAAGTATACAAAGTAAATAATACTGAAATTTCCTGGAGCAAGGGTGAGCTAACAAAACACCTCTATGATAAGCCAGAAAGGTTTTCTCCTAATGTGATTATGCGTCCATTATATCAAGAAATGATTTTGCCAAATTTGTGCTATATTGGTGGAGGAGGAGAGCTTGCTTATTGGTTTGAACTGAAGGCTTATTTTGAAGCTGTAAAAGTTCCATTTCCAATACTATTATTACGTAACTCAGCTATATTGATTTCTGATAAACAAAAATTGAAATTAGAAAAATTGAAGATCTCAATTGAAGAGCTATTCTTAGGGCAGCAAGATTTAATTAGTAAAAAGATTAAAGAAGTTTCTGATTTAGAAATTGATTTTTCTAAACAACGTAATTTTTTAGAAGCTCAATTTAATGACTTGGAAAAAATTGCCAAACAAACAGACAAGTCTTTTATCGGTGCTGTAAAAGCACAGCAAAAAAAACAGCTCAACGGTCTTGATAGGCTTGAAAGGCGTTTGTTAAAGGCAGAAAAAAGAAAGCATCAGGAACTTACACATCGCATTAAAAAATTACAAGATGAGTTATTCCCAAATCAAAGTTTAGAAGAACGACAACGAAATTTTTCAGAATTCTATTTGGAACATGGAGAAAGACTCATTCCGACATTGATAGAAACTCTAGATCCTTTAAAAATCGAATTTTCAATCTTAATAGTTTAAAATACACTCAAAACTCTTCGTACTCATAGGAATAAAAAGTGGTGTATTCTATGTCTCGATTAAGCAATCTAGTAATTTCCTCTGCTGAAATTGGATAACCATATTCATTATATTCATAACTTCTTTCATATACATATTGTACGTAATTATCATTTGAAGTTTGCGGTATACTTGTAAAAGTAAGAATATTATTGGTAAAATAATTAAATACACCACTTAAGAAAAAAGAACTATTATCCGCAATATGACCTAAATAAATCATAGTCAAATTTTCGGTAACTCCAGTTGATTTTTGTATTAGACGTATTGGATTATTGTAGAAGTCAAAGGAATAAGTACTTTTGAATTCTAGTAAGTTATAAGAGTTATAGTTTTCCTCATAAATTATTTCTTGAATATTACCATTAGAGTCGTACTTATATGTTCCTTTATCTTCCTTAACAACATATTCTTGTTCACTTTCAAAGATAAAATCTTTTTCCTTTCTTAAAATTGACCTTATTTGTTCTTTATTATTATAAGAGATATCGGTGGTATAGGATTTTTTAGAAAAATCATTTATAAAACTTTCATTTATTGAAGTTGCTTTACCATTAGTATAAACTAGTATTGTGCCTTCATATTTACCTCCTGAAGTTAATAGATTCTCATTTTTTATTTGATAAACTTGATCGTCACTATTGTATAAATATGAATAATCACCAACCTGAATGAGTTTGCCGTTGTTATCATATTCAAAGTCAACGTTAGAACCGAGACTATTTGACTGAATATTTACCAATTTGTTGTTACTATCATAATTAAAAAAATAGGTAAACGACATATTTGGATTTTCGCTGGTATAAGAAGCATATGACTTTAATCTAAGATTAGTTGAATCTTTAAATACTTTTTCTTTATCATCTTCGCTGCAACCAATAGAGAAGATAAAAAAAATAAGAAGACTAACTCTTTTTAACAGTAATATTTTCAGTGACTTTATTTCCATAACAGCAAGGTCAAATATTTGTTAGTATTCTAAATTAATAAAACTAAATATACTAAAAATTTCAACTAAAGTTTATAACATTTGGCAACCCATAATCCTGAGAATGGGAATGAATAAATTTCGAAATTAATGTCTAGTAGCGTGTCGCAATAGACTTTCTGATAATTATTTGGAGTAAATTGATCAGTTGAGCCTTAAAATAACTAAAAGTTTAGAACTACTAAATCCTGAGTTTTTAATTATTATATTATAATAAAGTAAGCCTTAGGGCTTGTTTTTAAATTAACTCAACAACTATTGAATTTAGTTTTAAGAATGTAAAAAATATCTGAGAATTTTTTTATCTTTAGAATAGCTTTAGAAAGTATACTTATTTTTGATTTATAAATTGGTTATATACAAATTAAGGCCAAAAAAATATTATTCCAAGTAATAAAACCTTGAGCGTGAAAAGAGCACTATTATTATTCAGTATTATTATTTCTACATTAACTTTTGCACAAGAAAAAGTACCTGGATATCAAGAGAATAGTGAATTAAAAGATGATTCTCCAAGTTCTTCGGTATTAAAGTTTAAGAATAATAATTTAAATGATTTTAAGGTGTTTCCTAATCCAACTCGAAATGGTTTAACAGTAGACATAGGTGAATTAAATGGAGGTATATCCTTTCAAATTAATGATTTAATGGGCAAATTAGTTTATAGTCGAAAAATTGTTTCTTATGATTTACAAAACAAAGGTTTCAAGCTTGATATGTCTTCTTTTCAGAATGGTGTTTATATGTTTTCATTAAAAACAAAAACAGCATCAAAAATAATAAAAGTGGTCAAATTATAAGACTCTTATTTGTTTATTATATACGTTTTTTTCTCTGGACCAATGCCTTTCAAGGTTAATGACTTCCATTCTTTTGGTAAAATTGGATTTTTTTGTACAATACCTTCATCTGTTAAATGGAGTCCGCCAAACCCAAATAAAACTACTTGCAGCATACCACCGGCTCCAGTTGCGAAATAAGGATTATTACTCGTTGCTGATTCTGCTAAGGCACCAAAAGGAGTACGTTTGTTGGGTACGTAACTTCGCTTAAATAATCGAAATGCCTCTTTAGAATTGCCTAATCTTGCATAGATAATCGCAAATACTGATTGGCCCATGGCTGGGCCTTCTTCGGCTAATTTTGGCTCGTAATATTTAAGATCTTTTAAAACAGTTTCATTATCAGATACAATATCTAGAGGGTACGTCAACAAATTTACATCGGCTTGTTTAATGCTTTCACCGTTATAATTGCTATGCTCCCTGGTAGTACCATCTGGGAAACGATGAATTTTTATCTTATCAGCAACAGTTTCCCACATGTCATTTGCTTTTAACTCAAGTGCATTAGCAGCTAAAGTTGCATATCGCAAAGACGTAATAGCAGAACCATTGGTGAAGGCATTATCGTCTATATTTTGTGCAAACTCATTAGCACCTACTACATTTTTTATAGAGTAGCTCCCGTCATCATTATTAGTAGAACGGCTTACCCAATAATTGGCTATTTCTTTTAACATTGGATATCCTCGCTCTTTTAACCACTTTTTATCTTTAGTTACGCGATAATAATTCCAAAAAGCTATACCTACATCTGCGGTTATATGATGTTCAAAAGTTCCTGTCAAGGCCCAAGCCGGTGTTGCCTCTTCGCCCGTTTCATCGCTTTCCCAAGGAAACATGGCGCCTTTATAGCCAAAATTAGTAGCTTTTTGTTTTGCTTTTTCTAAACGATCACTTCGATAATTTACCAACGATCGTGCAATATTTTGATTGAATAAAAGTAAGGGAGGATACATCCATAATTCAGTATCCCAAAAAATATGGCCATTATAGTTTTGAGAAGACAAGCCCATCGGTGCAATACTTAAATTAGAATCGCCACGTGAAAAAGAATATAAATGATATAAGGCTAAACGAATATCTTGTTGCGATTGTAGATCACCTTCTATAACAATATCACCTTGCCAGAGATCATTCCATGAATTAATATGTAGGTTTAATAAATCTGATCTGGGAGTTAATAAATTAAAGATAACAAAACGTTCGGATTCCGTTTGTGGATCATTAAAATCTTGAGTAGTTGCTTGTGCGCCTGTCCATGCAAATTCAAATAAAGTTCCTTTCTTTATCTGTTGCTCAAATGACAACCTATTATCATAATCTGAAATTTTTTCATGAAGTAATTCGGGACGTTGGTCTTCGTAGCCGGAGTTAATGGCATGCCATATAAAAGTAGCTGACGTACCAACAGTATGTTTACCAAGTCTGCTTTTTGCTACTGTTTGTAAAATAGGCATTGTGGTTTCCATATCCTTCAAAATTCTAAAAGTGCTTATCGGATCATTATATTCTTTATTAGTTAAAATTTTTCCTGTTGCCTTTATATCAATTGCTCGTTTTGCATTAATTTTAATATCTACATATCCAGCATAAGGTACATTTCGTAAAGCATAAATAGTATAAGAAATAGTTGCTTTATTTTTAAAATCAAAAGAAGTTTTAAAGGAAGCTTCTTTCATATTTAAGGTTTGTTTCCAGTTTGAAATATTTGATTCTGTAATTTTTTCCCCGTCAATCTCCAGATCCAAATTGGCGAAATTCATTCCTTTTAAAATTTTACTAACACCAAGAGGAGACTCTTTATCATAAACATTATTTAAAATAATCGATTCCACTTCAAATGGTTTATGCGAAGGAAGAATTCCGATTCTACCGTTAGCCACAACAACACCGGTATATTTTTCAGAAGAAGTGGTTGAAATATGCCAACCATCGTTTTGAGCTGATATTGATAATGTAATTGATAAAATTAAAATTAATGACATATAATTTCTAAGAGCTAACTTCATAGTATTGGGCTTAAATTTTCATTGTTTTAATAAGTAAATAAAAGTACGTAAATCATTTTATAATAATCCGCATAGTTCTAATGCTTTTTTATAAGCTTGAAATCTAAAGTTTGTATTATAGTTTATTAGATCTATTGGATCTATCCAATGCAATTCTTCGAATTCGTCATCCTGAGGAATCAGTTGCATAGTTGTATTGTATTGAATTTTTATAACAGATAATTGTTGCCCTTTATAAATGTAGTAGGGATCTTCAGGAGGGTAGAAGTACTGTACTTTTTTTGAACTATAAAATATAATGTCTTTATCAGTAATTGAAATACCCAATTCTTCGTTTAGTTCTCGTTTTATTCCAGTAATTGCATCTTCATATGGTTCTAATCCGCCTTGAGGGAATTTGAAACCACCATCGCGTGGTGAAGAACCAATCAGTACTTGATTCTTTTTGTTGACTATTACAGCCATGACAGCTATGCGAAATGTTTCCTTTGTCATAGCTCAAAAATAATATAAAACTACAACATGGCTCTACGTAAAAAATCATTGATAAATTTTCTTCCAATTGAAATGGTGCGAACATCATCAATATCATCAATAATTTGGATTTTATGTATTTTAGTCAATAAGGTAACAATCCTTTCAACGTCAGTAATTAAATCACTTGTAACTAATTCAAGACGTTCTTCTTTGTTGGCAGTATGATTCTGTGGATATAAAATAGTTAAAAAATGATCATTGCTTGGCATTAAAGTATAAGCTTCGGTGTAGTTGTTGACATAATTACTATTTAAAAACTTGTCATAGACCTGAATATAAACTTTGATTTTTGCAGCTTCAATTGTTGAATGGTTCTTTATTTGAAGTAATAAATCTAAGCGTTTTTTAAATGTTAATTTACCATCATTACTCAATGCATTAATGGTTTCAATATTATTAACACCTAAACGTTTCATTAAATAGGTTGATATTAAGTCGTCAATATTTAATGATGAGTCAATAAATTTATTTCTTATTTCCGAAATTATATCCATAACAACTATTTTACATTTGTTAAATAAAAAATAACTTTTGAGCACAAAACTATGCACATAAGTAACTAGGGGATATGTAATATGGGGGAGTATTTAATATGAAACTGAATTTATGAGTAGTTCCATATTGAAACAAATATACTATTTTTTTTGAAAAATCAAAATAATAGAAACTATTATTAGCGTTTAGAACCTATAAATGGAATCTCTTTTTTATGAATCCATAAGGTGATAGCACTTAGAATAAATATTAAAACAGCCATAAAAAATAAAGTGCCACCATCTCCGTTAACTTCAATTCCAATTTTGGTTAAATGTGTTACAATAGCTCCAGAAATAATACCTAATGTTAATAAAGCACCTAACCAAATTGTACGTGGTATTAAGATTAAAATTGCGGCTATTAGCTCTGCAATACCAGATCCAATTCTACCGACATCGCCAAGACCCGCTTTTTCAAAAATATAAACACTATCTGGATGGGCAGTGAATTTATATCGTAATGTTTGTATAAGAATCGTTGCAATTACTAATCTAATGATTAAAGGAAGATATTTTTTCATTCTAAATAATTTAAGAGTTTATTCTTTTGACGATTCAGTTAAAAAAAATTACAAATAATTAGCTTATTCTTTAATTCCGGGTTGTAAAATTTTAATATTTTCTTTCTTTTTCGCCTCTAGAACTTGTTGTTTCACATCGGCCAATAATTTCTTCGCGTCATATATAATTCCGTCTTTAATAGTGTATTTAACGCCACCAACTCTCACTACTTCATTGTTTTCTGTAAGTTTAATAGCCCCTGTTCCATAAAGGACTTTTAAATTTTCTAGAGGATTTTCTTCAACAATTACGAAATCGGCTAATTTACCAATGCTCACAGAGCCAATTTTGTCATCCATTTTCAAAGCTTCTGCTCCATTTAAAGTTGCGGCTCTAATCACTTCCAAAGGATGAAATCCAGCCTCTCTTAACAATTCCAATTCACGAATGAAGGCAAAACCATATAGTTGAAAAATAAAACCTGAATCAGAGCCAGCAGTGACTCTACCACCTCTATTTTTATATTCATTGATAAAGGTCATCCATAATTGGTAATTTTTCTTCCAAGCTATTTCTTGTTCAGTTCCCCAATAGTGCCAATAAGATCCATGAGATATTTTACTTGGTTGGTAGAATTTCCACAATGAGGGTAGCGTATATTCCTCATGCCATTCTGCCCTTCTTGCTCTATGTAAATCTCTACTCGCTTCATAAATATTGAAAGTAGGATCTAAGGTAAAATCTAAATCTAATAATTCATTCATAACATTATTCCAATGATCAGAATAAGGTTTTGCAGCCTGCTGCCATAATTTACCGGCTTCTTCAAAACGATGTTGTTCATTATTATAATTATAGTCCAATGGATAATGTTGCACCGTTTTGTCTTCAAAAAGAGCTTCAGGTAAACCATACCAGTGTTCCATTGAGGTCAATCCGGCTCTAGCTGAATGTAAAACATTCCAACGAGCTACACTCATCTGAGCATGATGACATGCTGAACCTAAACCTAATTTTTTATTTTCATCTAGGGCAGCCGCCATAATTTCAGGCTCAGCACCAAAAAATTTAATTCCATCTGCACCTTTTTTAGCATTTGCACGCACCCATTCTCTTGCCATTTCGGGAGTGCTTATTGGGGCATCTTTTAAAGGATTAAAACTTTTACTTGTTTGTCCGAATCCCGTATATGAATAAATTCTTGGGGCTATTATTTTATTAGCAGCGCTTAATTTTTTAAGATTTAAAGTATAGTCAATGCCACGGCCACTAGGTTCTCTAACTGTTGTAACACCATGTGCCATCCATAATTTGAATACATAATCAGACTCAGCACCTTGTGCCGTTCCTCCAATATGACCATGCATATCTATAAACCCGGGTAAAAGATACATTCCGTTAGCATCTAACTCTTTACCACCTGATTTTAATTTTGGTCTGCGATCTTCATTAATTTTTACTCCCGGATAACCAACAACCTGAATTTTTACAATTTTATTATTTTCAACAACAATATCTACAGGGCTTATTGGCGGAGCTCCATTCCCGTTAATTAAAGTAACACCTCTAATAATTAATTGAGAAAAAGGACCCTCTCCATTATATGTTTCTTTCTCTTGACTAAATAAGTATGAACTTATAAAACAAAGACAAAATAGAAAAGTTAAAAATAGTTTATTGATTTTCATACGATTAGTTTTTTCTGTTTGGTTTAATATTTTTTTGAGTAACCATAGGACCTAGTTTTGTACCGCCTAGTAAATGCATATGTAAGTGAAAAACAGATTGACCGGCGTCTTCATTTATATTAATTGAAAGACGATAACCCGTTTCGGCAATTCCTTTTTGTTTAGCAAGTTTTTTAGCAACCAAAAATAGTTTACCTAGTACCAGAATATCTTCTTCTGATATATCATTGATTGTGTAAATTTCTTTTTTAGGAATTATTAATAGATGCACAGGAGCTTGAAGCCTTAATGGAACAAAAGCAATTACGTCATCGTCTTCATATACAATAGTAGCGGGTAATTCTCGATTAATAATTTTTGTAAATACAGAGCCTTCAGCTATTTTTTCGTTTTTATTTTTTTGATATGCTTTACTTTGACCCCAAGCATTATTAAACAGTAATAAAGTGATACAATAAAGAATTACTTTTTTCATCCTTAAATTTTTTCAAAAGATTTTTTGGTTAGTTCATGTTGTACCTCACCTGTATGTTTAATATTAGAGGGTTCGAAAAGTAACACCCAAACTTCCTCTTTTGCAATTGGCTTATGTTCAACTCCTTTAGGTACTACTAACATTTCTCCTTCATTAAGTGTAACTATACGTTCTCTAAATTCAATTTGTAATGAGCCCTTAATTATATAAAACAGTTCATCTTCATGAGCATGATCATGCCAAACAAATTCACCTTCGAGTTTGGCAATTTTTACATCTTGACCGTTTAATTGTCCAATTATTTTAGGACTCCATTGTTCCGTAAATAAACTGAATTTATCTTTAAGGTTTATTAATTCCATTTTTTATTTTATCCTTACGCTCCTGAGGCGGTATCCAGTTTTGATTAGTGATGGATTCCCATTTTCATTGAATGACAATGGATTTATAATTATTGTTCTAAAAATTCAGGCGCTTTCCTATGTTTAGTGCCTTGCTCATATGTATAAGCTATTTCGAGTAATATTGGTTCACTCCAGGCCCTTCCAAAAAAGGAAATTCCTACGGGTAATCCTTCAATAAAACCCATTGGAATTGTAATATTTGGATACCCGGCTCTTGCAGCTGGTGATGAGCTTCCTACATGGAATGAGTCTCCATTTGTATGATCAGTTTTCCATGCTGGTCCTCCCGTTGGTGCTATTATAGCATCTAATTGATGCTCATTCATAACTTTATCAATTCCGTTTTCACGAGAACCTTTTAGCATATTTGCCAAGGTTTTTTTATAATCAACAGAATTTAAATCTTCTTTTTCTAATGCCATTTCTAAGTATTTCTGATTATAGAATTCCATTTCAATGGAATCTTTTTTATTAAAAGCTATTAGTTCTTCTAAGGATTTAATTTTAGCATTTGGCCCTAATGATTTAAAATATTTAGTTAAACCATCTTTATACTCATAAAGCATTATTTGAAATGACAAGCCTCCTATATTATTTTCTACAATTTTATCTATTTTGACCACATGTGCTCCTTGACTTTCAATATAGGCTACGGCTTGATTAAAAATTGTATCAACTTTATAATGTCTCCCTAAAGGACGTGTATAGATACCTATTTTTTTACCCTTTAAACCATCAGTTTTTAGAAATTGGGTATAATCTTTTTGAATATTAGCCGTACTTGCCAATGTTTTGGTGTCAGTTGAATCTATACCGATTAAGGTGTTTAAACAAATTACGGCATCAGTCAATGTTCTAGCCATCGGTCCTGCTGTGTCTTGTGTAAATGATATAGGAATAATACCTGATCTGCTTACTAAACCAACTGTAGGTTTGATACCAACCACGCCATTTGCATTTGATGGGCATACAATAGAACCATTTGTTTCTGTTCCAATCGCAATTAATGATAAACCTGCAGAAACGGCCGCTCCCGAACCGGAACTTGAACCACAAGGATTTCGATCTAAAATGTAGGGATTTTTGGTTTGTCCGTTAATCCCGCTCCAACCACTTGAAGACATTTCACCTCTAAAATTAGCCCATTCGCTCAAATTTGCCTTCGCAATAATAATGGCACCAGCCTCTTTTAATTTCTTCGCTATAAAACTGTCTTGTAATGGTTTAGAACCTTCAAGAGCACGGGAGCCAGCAGTGGTGAACATGTTATCATGGGTGTCTATATTATCTTTTATGATTATTGGTATTCCATGCAAAGAACCTCTTGATTTACCTTCTGATAATTCTTTATCCAATTGTTGCGCAATGACAAGTGCATCAGGGTTGATCTGAATTATTGAATTCAATTCGGGTCCGTTCTTATCGATAGCATCGATTCGATCAAGGTGTTTTTGAATGATCTCAGTAATTGTAAATGTACCGTCAGCATATCCCTGTTGTAGTTCGGTAATGGTAATTTCTTCAAAAGAGAAATTGCCGGTTTCTACTGTGTTATCATTGTTAGATTCTGTTTTGCATCCGATAAGAAAAACCGAGAGCAGAAATAAGGATATAAAATAAGTTTTCATGAATTATTGATTAAGGGTGCCATAAAGATAATAATTTGACTTTAATATTAAATGTAAGTATTATAAACTATCGATAAGTTTAATAATGTCTTGAGTTTTTTCTTCTATTAATATCCATTGGTGGGGCTGATGGTTTTTACCAAATTTTTCTTTGTATTTTTTGTGAGTACCAAATTCATCGTATTCTCGTTGACTTAAAAACTCGATTGTTTTTCCAGCAATTGAAACATTATAGTCCTGTACGCCACAAACAGAACAGATACTTGATTTTATTTCACTAGAAATAATTAAGATAAATAGTAAGAAAAAAAATAGGATAAGTATACGTTTATGGCTTCGTTTCATATGTAATTATAGTCATTTTTTAGATTTAAAGCATAAAAAAAGCCTATCAAATATTGATAGGCTGTGTCTTGTAAAAAATGTGAATAGTATATTAAAGTACTTTTACATTTACTGCGTTCAATCCTTTTTTACCTTCCTGTAAATCAAACTCTACTTCATCACCTTCTCTTACTTCGTCAATTAATCCAGAAATGTGGACAAAATGATCCTTGTTGTTTCCTTCTTCAGTTATGAATCCAAATCCTTTAGAATCATTAAAAAATTTTACTGTGCCTTTACTCATTTTAAAAATATTATAATTTATTAAGCCGCAAAGATAGTATATATATTTAACATTACGCTTTTTTGTGATATTATTTTAAAGTTAACTCAACGTAAAGCCTAAATAACTAACAGAATAAGCTTAAAAATGTTCTTGAATTCTGGAGTATAATACGATAAAATATGCCTTTATTTAATCCATGATAAGGTTTTTAACGAATTGTGAGTATTTGTAAATATTTATGAGTATTTTATCCGACTTAAAAATAAAACAAAATAAATAGAATGGATTTTACCAACCCGATTGTATACGGGGTACCATGTTTTTTAGCACTTATCTTGCTTGAGCTTACCTATAGTAAATCACATAATCATGATCATCAACATAAAAATCTTTATAATTTTAAAGATTTAAAAGCCAGTCTCTTTATGGGTGTTGGTTCTGCCATTATAGCACCACTAATCAAAACAATATCTGCAATTGTAATTTTTACTTTTGTGTACGAACTATTTAATCCTTTAGTTGATGGGGTTCGTATGAATATTATGGGTTGGGAGTCTTTTGGCTATGCATGGTATATATGGATTATATGTCAACTTTCAGATGATTTTACTTACTATTGGTTTCATAGGGAAAACCATATGGTACGATTTTTATGGGCAGCACATATAGTGCATCATTCTTCTGATAATTTTAATTTAGGAACAGCCGTTCGTAACGGATGGTTTACTATTTTGTACAAACCATTTTTTTATATGTGGATTCCTGCTGTAGGCTTTCCACCCGAAATGTTAGTGGTTTGTTTAGGAATTGAAGCATTATGGCAATTTCAGTTGCATTCTGTTTATATTCCTAAAATGGGAATTATTGAGAAGGTATTCAATACACACACCATGCATCAAGTACACCATGCTAAAAATATTGAATATATGGATAAAAATCATGGCGGTTTTTTGAATATGTTCGACAAGATTTTTGGAACATTTAAAGAATTAGATGATGGGGTAGATGTACAATATGGAGTGACTCATGCCCCAGACTCATATAACCCTTGGGTTATTTTGACACACGAGTATAAAGATATTTGGAATGATACCAAAAAATCTAAAAATTGGTATCATAAGTTTATGTATGTATTTGGGCAACCTGGCTGGAGTCATGATGGTAGTACCTTAACTGTCAAGGAAATGCAACTTGAATTAAAAGCAGAAAAGCAGCTCAAGAAAGAAGATCGTTTGGTACTAACTAGAAAGGCATCTTAGTCCATTTATTCGGTAATTTACAGAAACTAAGAATAATCAACTTTTACAATTTCAGCAATACCATCGTCATAACTTGTTGGGTGAATACCAAAACGTTTTTCGAATTTGCTACTATCGAACACATAATCTCTATCATATTGATAAAGCATTTCGGGCATTTCTCGCATTATGGGTATAAACAAACCCATTATACGGACTATAAATTTGGTCGCTAATTGTGATTTTGGGTCTACCTTCATTGCTTTGGCAATAGTTTCGATCCATTGTCTACCCGTTAACGGGTTAGAAGCTGTAGGCAAATGCCATACTTGATTATAAGCATCATCTGTATTTCCTAGTAAAGCAGTCGCTTTGCCGGCATCTGGAGTATATGTAACAGAGTGTTTATAATTTAAGGAACTCAGCCAATTTGCTTTTTTACCAGCAGCAAAATTATTAAAGATCATTTCACGTATCATACCGTTACGCTCAACTCCTGGACCGTAATAATCAGCACAACGAGCAATTAAAGCTGAAAGGCCATCATTTTTAATAGCATCCATAATCATATTTACAAGTTCGGCACGTACTTTTCCTTTTTTGCTTGGCGGATTGATGGAAGTCTCTTCTGTCATTCCATTTAAAAGGTTTGCGTCATACATATAAATATTGTCAAAAAACACCAATTTGGCATTGTTTTTAATACAAGCTTTGATAACATTTTGCATAAATACCGGCCATGATTTTTGCCATATTTTGGCAGTATACGGAAATCCAATTGTAACGTAAACAACCTCAGAGCCTTCAACTGCTTTTTCAACCTCAGAGGGGTTTAATAGATCGGCTTTTAGCAGCTTATCAGTACCATTTACATTTTTTGGATTACGACTAACCAACCTAATATTTTTAGTATAGTTGGTAAGTGCTTTGGCAAGTTCTGTAGCGATGATCCCGCCTGAACCTAATATGGTTTGCATATGCTAGTTTTTAGGGGTTCTAAACTATTTGTCGTATCATGAGCGTCGATGTTACGATAAAATTATAAAAAATCAAGATGCTAATTAAGCATAATTGCCAGATCACCAGAAATGATCTCTGTATGGCAACAATCAGCTCCAACAGTAAATTGTGCACTTACTATCTCATTTCCATCAATAAAACCTTTAAAAACAATTTCTATCACTTTATTCTGATGTAATTGTGTAAAACTATCTCCATACAATGGATACATGCCAGATTGTCTTGCCTCTTGAAACTGGTCATCGTTGAGTTCTGTGGTAAGATCTTCATTATTGGTAATATCTGTAACGATATATTGGTCTAATCCTACAGGATTATCATTAGTATCCGTTAAAGTAACGGCAAAACTTCTAAAATCTAAGGTGCAAGCAACATCTGAACAATCGTTATTTTCGCTCTTACTTGTACATCCTGCAACAGTTAAATATAATAAACTTACATAAAAAACTAATTTATACATGTTGACAAAATTGGTTTAACTCTTTATTAGATGCTATTTTTTTAAATAGTTGCTTAGAAGAACTTGAAACTTTCTTTTAAATAGAATCAGTCATTTCTTTTACCAGATTCTGAAGCATAAAGATGCCTTTTTCCAATTGTTCTTTAGCAATAAATTCATTGGCCCGATGTGCTTGTTCAATAGAACCTGGACCGCAAATAATACTTTCATAACCACCATTGGCAAATTGACCCGCTTCTGAGGCATACGAAACACCGCTTTGATCGGTATTACCCGTGATTCTTTGAATTAAATCAACCACGCTTGTGCTGGCAGGTGTATTTAATGGGGGCACTGGAGGGTGATTTTCTTGAATATCAATCTTAAAATCTGGAAAGACGGCTCGAAGTTTTTGTTCTTGCGTTTTACAATGGATTCTAAATTCTTCAACAATAGCTTCTAAATTATCTTCAGGAATGGTTCTTATATCAATAGAAAAATAAGCCTTATCTGCAATAACATTAGATGCAATGCCACCTCTGATTTGGCCTACATGTAAGGTAGAAAAGGGTGGATGAAATCGATTATCTTTAGTACCACCTTTAACTAATTGATGCATTTTATTTTCTAACCACAAAACAAGTCTTGCTGCTTCATGAACAGCACTTACTTCGTCTAAAATTCTACTACTATGTCCGGCAGAACCATTTACATATACATCAAGTATATAAATTCCCTTTTGACCAACGATAGAATCCATTAAGGTTGGTTCGCCAATAATTGCATACTTAGGTTTTTCAGTATAAGTATCTTGGATATGTTTAATGAGATCAGGAGCACCTAAACACCCAACTTCTTCATCGTAAGAGAAAGCAAAATAGATTGGTTTTTTAAGGTTTGCTTTGACAATTTCCGGAAGAACTGCTAAACAACAGGCGATAAAGCCTTTCATATCACAAGAGCCTCTTCCGTACAAATTACCATCATGTTTATCTGTTAATATAAATGGGTCAGTATACCAATCCTGTCCCAATACTGGAACAACGTCACTATGACCAGATAAAATGACACCATCATCAATAGGTGGTCCGATTCTGCAATGCAAAGAGGCTTTATTTCCTTCTTTATTAGGTACCAAGGTTGTTTGTATCCCATTATTTTCAATGTGTTCTTGGATCCAATGAATAATTGTCAGGTTACTTTCACCGCCTAAAACAGGAAAGGAAACTAGTTTTTCTAATAGTTGAAATACGTCCATATTTTAATAAAATTTCATCTTTAATTATAACCGGTTGCTACAGCCGTCATCAAAGCTACCCACGATAGAGCTAATATTACGAGTGCTTTTGGTGCAATAAAACGCAACCATCTATCTAAGGGCACTCTACACATACTTAACATTGCTATTAATCCGCCTAAAGTAGGATTTACCAAATTTGTAACACCGTCACCAATTTGAAATGCTAAAATAGAAGTTTGTCTTGTTAAACCTAAAACATCTCCTAATGGAATCATAACTGGCAAGGTCGCTAGTGCTTGTCCACTACCAGATGGTATAAAAAAATTAGTGATGGATTGTGAGATTGACATGCCTATTGCTGATGCATAAAGCGGTAAATCTTTTAGCATTTCGGCTAAATTATATGAGATAGTATCACCAATATTACCCATGTCCATCAATACTTTAATTGTTGTTGCAAAACCAACCATAAAAGCACCTGCTGCAACTTTGGTGATTCCGTCTAGTGCAGTTTCACTAATAGTAGTAGCACTCATTCTTGAAGCGATTCCGCCTGCTACTGCTACCATTAAAAAAATAGCAGAGATTTCATTAATATACCACTTTAAAAAAAAGACGCCATATAAAATAACACCCAAACCAATTAAAAAGAATGACATTACCAGCCAATTTTTAAAGGTCATTTGATATTCATGAAGTGGTTTTGACAATGACATTCCTTCTTCATTTAGACCTTTGCCTAAGCTTTTATCGGGATTTTTTAGGATTTTTTTAAAGTATCGTATATTAAAATAAGCCATAATGCTTAAAGCAGACAAGCATAATACAGTTCTTAGTAAGGCACCTGAAAACATAGGAAGTTCAGCAATTTTATGTCCAGTACCAACCGTATAAGGGTTGATGGGGGAAAGTCCAAAACCAATAATCATAGCACCTACAGACATACCTGCCGCCAACATGAGATCTCCACCTAAGGCAAGACTAACTACTGCGGCAATTGGTACAGTTGCAATATTATTTTCTAAACCTACTGCTATACCTAAAAAGCCATAAACAAAAGTGAGAATGAGCACAATGAGGTATTTTCTTTTAAGGCCTAAATTTTTGACCATGCTGCCAACGCTATTTTCAACAGCTTTAGATTTCTCCATGATCGCGAACATGATTCCTGAGGCAAAAACAATGAATATTATTTCTATAGCAGCTTTAAAACCTAGAGGAATTGCCCTGAACATATCTAATAATCCCAGAGAACTTGATGGAATCACTTTATAAGAACCAGGAACAACACGACTTCTACCATCAACAAAAACTCTTTCATAAGATCCGGCAGGTAATATATATGTAAGTAGTGTAACAAAAATAATGATACCAAATAACATACTCACTGCATGTGGAATTCGTTCAAACCATTTTTTAGAAATAACTGGTTTAGGATTCGATTTGTTTTTCATGTTATAAAAGGAGAGCGCTTATAGTAAGTGTTGTAGATTTTTACAGAGCCTAAAGTAAGCATTTTTGCTAAATGATTCTTATAGTTTTAAACCTCATTTATTAAATTGAAATTCTTAGACCACCAGCAATAACAGTATTACATAATCTGTGTTACTTATTATTTACACATGAAAAGTTTTCATTTTTTGACTTACAAATACAAATTTTCTGCATATTTATAGACAGAACCAGTATTGAGCATTACTACCGATTCATCTTCTTTAATCCAATTACAGAGTTTTAATTTTTTATAGCCCATCCAAACAGCAGCACCTTCCGGAGATAGAAATATGCCTTCTTCTTTGGCAAATTCACTCAAACCTTCACGTATTTCAGCATCAGAAATTGAAATTGCGGTACCGCGACTTTCATAGATTGTTTTCATAATCATTCTATCACCAAATGGTTTAGGTACTCTTAGTCCATTAGCAATAGTGGGAGCAGGTTGGCTATATGCTACTACATGATCGGCGTTTTGTTCAAAGGCTTTGACTACAGGATCACAACCATAGCTTTGTATAGCTACCATTCTAGTAGGAATAGTATCTACCCAACCCATAGCTTTTAATTCGTGAAACGCTTTCCAAATACCTATCAAACCAGTGCCGCCACCGGTAGGATATAGAATAACATCTGGTAGCTGCCAATTTAATTGTTCAGCGATTTCATAGCCCATAGTTTTCTTTCCTTCTAACCTAAACGGTTCTTTTAATGTTGTAATGTCGAACCAAGAGCCATCATTTCTGTACTGCATTAAGGCTGCAGCATCGGCAATAGTACCCTCTACTTTTGTAACATTAGCACCCATAATTTCACAATCTAATTGAAAAACTTTTGGAGTCGCTTTGGGCATAAAAATATGCGCTTTAATATCTGCCTTTGCGCAATAAGCTGCTAGTGCACTTCCTGCATTACCGGCAGTTGGAATACACATTTGGGTAATGCCCAATTCTTTGGCTTTACTTACAGCCATACTAATACCTCTCGCTTTAAAAGAGCCTGTTGGATTGCCAGCTTCATCTTTTAAAAACAAAGAAGCTTGCGGATATGTTTCTTTAAGTTTTGGCAAGGCAATTAAAGGCGTAAAACCCTCACCTAAACTTATTTGATTTTTTAAATTTTCTAGGGGTAGCATTTCATGATATCTCCACATTGTAGCCGGTCTATTCACTAAATCTTCTTTTGACCAATCGCTATTGTACAGATAACTAGCCTCTAGAGGTTGATGGTCGTCTGAGCAAAAAGTATGCGTTTCGTTTTTGTTATGTAATTTACCACAATGATGACATTTTAAATGTGTGT
>Ga0316189_10002096_pt1 | contig 19650 bp, 12 predicted proteins | sample LowCovwburrow_MG_FD_204930 | JGI IMG/M metagenome (GOLD analysis project Ga0316189, IMG submission 204930) | Coastal sediment microbial communities from Maine, United States - Lowes Cove worm burrow | ecosystem: Environmental > Aquatic > Marine > Coastal > Sediment | place: USA: Maine... | reverse complement strand
TTTGTTAAGGGAATAGCCATTAACTGCAGGCTGCGCCTTGTCTTGATTCATTTGTGGGCCTCTGATATGTGCACGTTATTCGTTACACCACACTAGATCAAGGAGCAAGATCAAGGTGGCAGCGTTGTTGAAATCCACAAACAACAAACTTCAAGTACTCTGACCCCTCTTCACCTCTTCAATTCAGGCTAGTAAATAACCAGCGCCAGCAGACCGGTACCCGTGGCATAAAGCAACATTGGTCCCAGCGTAAAGCGAATAATTTGCCCTTCTTTGCCCGCCAGGCCAACAACCGATGCCGCCGCGACAACATTCACCACGCAAATCATATTGCCTGCGTTGGCGCCAATAATCTGCAGTGCCAGCATCACTCGCGCATCCAGGCCCAGGCTGTTGGCAGTAGTCAACTGCAAGTCGGCGAACATCATATTTGAAAATGTCGCACTACCCGCAATAAACGAACCCAGGGCTCCAACCATTGGTGCAAATACCGGCCAGGCTCCGGCAAAGGTTTCCGCCGCCAGGCTGCCGAGCGCAAGCGGCATGCTGCCCAGATCTGCCGAATTTACATCCGAGTTCAGGAAGATACGCACCATCGGCACGGAAGCCGCCAACGCGATTACGGTGGGTCCGAGCGACACTGCAGACTCACGCCATGCGTTCGCCACTTGTGCCGCACTCTTCTTGTGGAAGAATGCCGTAAGTACAACAACCAAAACAAATACCGTTCCGGGCAAGTACAGGGTATGTGCCGTTACACTGACATCGGATGACAAAATATTGCGCCACGTCACCGCAGTCTCAACCAGCCACGCTTTCAGCGGCAGTGCATCCAGACGGGTAACAATAAGGAACACCACCACAAGCAGATACGGCAGCCACGCCATGCTCAACGACAGTGGTTTACCAGGCTTGTCATCGACAATTGCCTCTGGAGAAGCACTATTACCATGCGCCAGGTCCGAGGCAAAACCCCAGATCTGTTTCGGCATGAAAATACCGAATTTCGTGGCGCCGATGCATATTATCAGCCCCGCCAGTGCACCCAGTATGGATGGAAACTCGGGTCCCAGAAACTTCGCAACGGCGAGCGCCGATAGCGTAAATGAAAACCCGCCAAGCAAGGCAAACCGCCATACCTGTAAACCTTCGCGTACGGATTTGTTGGGGCCAAAAAACCGGGTGAGGATCACCACCATTACCAGCGGGATAAAAGAAGCGATAGCTACATCGAACATAACCGCCTGTACGGCTATGGCAGCCAGTTCGTCGCTGCCAATACTTTCCAGCCCCTGACCAATGCCTACCAGCACCGGCAGCCCTACCGCCCCGGAAGACACCGCGGCACTGTCGGCAATTAACGCCAGCACTACCGCCGCCAGCGGCGGAAAGCCAAGAACCACAAGTAATGGCGCAACAATGGCTGCCGGCGTTCCAAAGCCGGCAGCGCCCTCTAAAAATGACACAAACAACCAGCCAATGATGATTGTTTGGATGCGGCGATCAGGGCTGATTTGAAAAAATCCCTCGCGGATCACGGTAATCGCGCCACTGTGTTTCAGCGTGTTCAACAGCAGGATGGCACCGAAGACAATCCACAGGATGGTCAGTGCAATTACCCAACCCTGCAGCACCGATGCCGCGATTTGCAAAAATGACAGCTGCCAAACGAAATAGGCGCTGGCCGCCGTCGCCAGCAGGCTCACTGGCATGGCTTTGGTTGCCGGTAACCGCATCAGGACAAGCAGCACAAAAACGGCGAGAATCGGCATGGCTGCCGTTAGAAACTGAAGGAAAGTCATAGGGGGCAGGGTGAATTCAGGGGGCAGGGTACTTTAACATGCGTTGCACGACTTGTTTCTGCAACATGAAATGTATATCCCTGATGCAGCTGCGCTGTTCAGGCAAGGGAATATGGGTTCAGTACCCTGATCGGGCGTGATGCTGCAAATCACGACTGACATTTTGGCGCTTGTTCCATGGAATAATCCGATCGACGCCCAAAGAATGCAGGGCAATCAGGAAGAGGGAGGCCGAATCGCTGAAAAGGGTACTGTCCCGAATGGCACTTACCTAAGAACCCTGCCACGGAAACACACGGAAGGACACGGAACCGTTTCCGGTTAGACAATTTATTTTTCCGTGTTTTTCCGTGTGCTTCCGTGGCCAATTGTACTTCATATATTTATGAAACTGCTTAATTAAGCACCATTCGGTGCTGTCCCCTTTTGGCATGCTACCGGCGCTGGTTTGTATCAATGTTAAAGATGCACCGCCATTCGAGTGTTAAACACAGGTAAGATAGCTGTATGAAATCCACCCGGCCAGCCGCTGTATTGACCTGCTCCGTCTGACCCCGATTACCTGAACGCAGGCTGATAATTACTCCGATGCCCGAACGCATTCGCGAAATACCGTACAACTACACTTCGTTTTCCGACCGTGAGATCGTGATCCGTTTTCTCGGCGAGGATATCTGGGGTGTGTTCAATGAACTGCGCGCAGAGCGGAATACCGGCATTTCTGCGCGCATGATGCTGGAAGTGCTCGGTGATATGTGGGTGGTCGCGCGTAATCCCTACCTGCAGGAGGATCTGCTGGAAGACGCCGGACGCCATCGTGCGCTGGTCGAGGCGATGCGCCACCGGCTGCGCCAGATCGAACTGCGTGCCAACGGCAATGACAAGGCGTTGCAATTGCATGTGGCCGCCGCCAGCGCTGTGGACCGGTTCGCCGCGCAGTTCGAGGCCGACCGCAAGCTGCGTGGCCGGTTGCGCCGGCGTTTCCGGCGCGTGACGCGCAGGGATAATGTCGATTTTGGCGGGCTCGCCCGGGTGTCGCACGCGACTGATGCGACTGACTGGCGCGTGGAATTCCCGTTCGTGGTGATCTCGCCGGACAGCGAAGACGAGGTTGTCGATGTGGTGCAGGCCTGCATAGACCTTGGCCTGACCATCATCCCGCGCGGCGGTGGCACCGGTTACACCGGCGGCGCGGTGCCGCTGGACGCGCGCTCGGTCGTGATTAACACCGAGAAACTCGAAACGCTGGGTAGTGTCGAGCAAAGCGATCTCCTTGCTGACGGCGCCACGGTGCCGACAGTGCACTGCGGTGCCGGCGTGGTCACGCGGCGGGTGTCCGAGCTGGCCGAAAAACACGGCCTGGTGTTCGCGGTCGACCCGACCTCGCAGGACGCATCCTGCATCGGCGGTAATATCGCGATGAACGCCGGTGGCAAGAAAGCGGTGCTGTGGGGTACCACGCTGGACAACCTGGTGTCATGGCGCATGGTTACGCCGGACGCGCACTGGCTGGAGATCGAGCGCCTGGACCACAACCTCGGCAAGATCCATGAACAGGAAACAGTGCGCTTTCGCATCAGTCGCTACCAGCGTGACGGTAAAACAGCTGTTGCAGAACCCCGCATACTGACGATGCCGGGCGCGGCTTTTCGCAGCGCCGGCCTCGGCAAGGACGTCACCGACAAGTTCCTGTCCGGGCTGCCTGCTATCCAGAAGGAAGGCTGCGACGGCATCATTACCTCGGCGCGTTTCGTGCTGCATCGCATGCCGGCGTGTATTCGTACGGTGTGCATGGAGTTCTTCGGCGCCGAGCTGTCGCGTGCAATTCCGGCGATTGCCGAGGTCAAGGATTATGTCGACGCTACCGACGGCGTCGTGCTCGCCGGGCTGGAACACATGGATGAGCGTTATGTGAAGGCGGTGCGTTACACGACCAAGGCGCCGGGGCGTGAACGTCCGCGCATGGTGTTGCTCGCCGATGTCGCCGGCGATGACGAGACCCGTGTTGCACAGCTCGCATCACACCTGGTGGCGATCGTGAATGCGCGCGACGGTGAAGGTTTTATTGCGGTCAGCACGGAGGCACGTCGTCGTTTCTGGCTTGACCGCGCGCGCACCGCTGCGATTTCGGCGCACACCAATGCGTTCAAGGTCAACGAAGACGTGGTGATCCCGTTGCAGCGGCTGGTTGAATACAACCTCGGTATCGAGCGCATCAATATCGAGCAGTCGATCGCCAACAAGCTCGAGAGCATCGATGCGTTCAGCGCACATCTGACCGGTGGGCTAAAGGAGTTGCGCCAGGCCGGCGACTACGAGCCCAGCGATGAAAGCAGGGCGATATTTCAGGCAAAGCTTGATCTCGCGCGTGAACACCTGGCGCGCGTGCACGCGCGCTGGTCGCGCCTGCTGGAGCGTATCGACGATGCCGCGAGCGCGCACACGGACATTCTCAGCGAAGCAGAGCAGGGCTCGATCCGTCCTGACGACCGCCTGCTGGACCTGATGCTGCGCCGCGATGTGTGCATCTCCTATCGCAACGAGATCAAGCAGCGCCTGCGTGAGATCTTCCGCGGCCAGGAGCTGGAGCCGCTGCGTAACGCACTGCGCGCGAAACACCTCGCGCTGAAGAATAATCGTCTGTTCGTCGCGCTGCACATGCATGCCGGTGACGGCAACGTGCACACCAATATACCGGTGCACTCGGATAATTACCGCATGCTGCACGAGGCCGACCGCGTGGTTGACCGCATTATGCAGCTCACCATCGACCTCGGCGGCGTGATTTCCGGCGAGCACGGCATCGGCCTGACCAAGATTGGCTACCTGGGTGCCGACAAGGTCGATGCCTTCGTCAGGTACAAGCAGCAGGTTGATCCGAACGGGCATTTCAACAAGGGCAAGCTGCTGCCCGGTTCCGGGCTCGGCGACGCGTACACGCCGTCACTGGCGCTGGTGCAGCAGGAAGCGCTGATCCTGGAGCAGAGCGAACTCGGCCTGCTGAACGACGATATAAAGCACTGCCTGCGTTGCGGTAAGTGCAAGCCGGTGTGCATGACCCACGTGCCACGCGCGAACCTGTCGTATTCTCCGCGCAACAAGATTCTCGCAAGCGGCCTGATTATCGAGGCCTTTCTGTACGAGGAGCAGACCCGGCGTGGCATCTCGGTGCGCCATTTTGACGATCTTAACGACGTCGCCGACCACTGTACTGTGTGCCACAAGTGCCTCAACCCGTGCCCGGTGAACATCGATTTCGGTGGCGTCTCGATGCGTATACGCAAGATACTGAAACAGCGCGGGCAGAGACATTTCAACATCGGCAGCTGGGCGGCGATGCTATTCCTGAATGTGAAACAGCCAGGCACCATCCGGGCATTGCGTGTCGGCATGGCACAGCTCGGTTTCACCGGCATCAACATTGCGCACACGCTGGCGAAACGCACCGGCCTGCTCGGTCGCGGCAACCGTGTGCCGCCCTCGACCACTGGACACACCGCGGTGAGTCAACAACTGGTCAACCTGGTACGCAAGCCGATGCGCGCGCACGTGCCGTCAAAGCCGATGCGCGCATTGCTCGGCGCCGAAGATGCTACCCAGGTCGTGATCGTGCGCGACCCGCAGAAAACCACCGACGAATCCGACGCGGTGTTCTATTTTCCGGGCTGCGGTTCGGAACGCCTGTTTAGTCAGATCGGGCTGGCGACACTGACCATGCTTTACCAGAGCGGCGCGAAAACCGTGTTGCCGCCGGGTTACCTGTGCTGCGGCTACCCGCAGAACGCCGCCGGCGACGCTGACAAGGGCCAGGCGATCACGACCGAAAACCGCGTGCTGTTCCACCGTGTCGCAAATACACTGAACTACCTCGATATCAAGACCGTGATCGTCAGTTGTGGTACCTGCATGGATCAGCTGCTGAAATACGAATTCGACAAAATATTCCCCGGTTGCCGCCTGCTCGACATCCACGAATACCTGATGGAGCAGGGTATCAGCCTGCAGGGTGAAAACAGCACACGCTACCTGTATCACGATCCCTGCCACACGCCGATGAAAACCTACAACCCTGTGAATGTCGCTTCGACATTGCTCGGCCAGGATGTGCTGCCGTCAGACCGTTGCTGTGGCGAGTCTGGCACGCTGGGCACCGCGCGCCCGGACATCGCCGAGCAGCTGCGCTACCGCAAACGGCAGGAACTGCAGCAGGATCTGGTGCAGCTCACCGGCGAGAAGGTAACCACGCAGGGTAAGGTCAAGCTGCTGACCTCGTGCCCGGCGTGCCAGCAGGGTCTGTCGCGCTACACAGACGACACGGGCCTGGATACTGACTACATCGTGGTGGAACTGTGCAATCACAATCTCGGCGAAAACTGGCAGCGTGAGTTCCTCGCCAGCGCGAATGCCGGCGGCATCGAGCGGGTATTATTGTAGTCGGTGGGGCCTTAACAAGGGCACAGGGTATTCGCCGAAAGCGCCTGCTGCATATCGGTCGGCCGGGAGCACTGTTGGCAGCGCGAAGCCGGCAGTGGATACCCAGGCGATTTTGGCTGGTATAAGCGGCTGACTGTCAATACTATTTCCTCCATATGCGCTGCGGGTTTCCGACCACAGCCAGTTTGGCAGGCAGGAGATCCTTCGCGCTGGTGAAACAAACACCTTCATTACGGTGTCACACACTGCGCGTATCGATACGACTTCTGCTTTTGTCCGGTTTTGCAACGCAGCAATGGCGAGCGCTCACAGTGCCGGAGTGAATGGATAACGTGTCTTTTTCGCGCGGGTTGTGATACTCATTGTGTTGAATATCTTACAAAGGAGCATCGTGTAGACAATGTTTGATGTTAAGCAATTGCTGGATCAGTACCTTGGTGGACAGGGTGAGAACGCAGCCGACGGCTCAAGTAATGCTGGTAACTTCGGTGGACTGGCTGGAGGTGCGCTTGCCGGCGGGCTGGTTGGACTGCTGACGGGTACCAAAACGGGACGAAAGATCGGCAAGAATGCCCTGGCATATGGTGGTACTGCCGTGCTCGGCGGCCTGGCATACAAGGCCTGGCGTGACTGGCAGAGTGGAAAGTCGCCGATGACAGCTGAAGCTTCGAGCGTAAAAAGCAGCACAGCGTTACCGCTTCCACCTGCAGATTCGCCGTTCCTGCCAGAGCCCGGGCAGGAGGGTGACCTGAACCGGGCGCTGATACGCGCGATGATCGGTGCGGCAAAGGCCGATGGCGAGATTGACGCCCTGGAACAAAAACGCATTTTCGAACAGTTGGGAAAACTCGATCTGGATGCAGAGACGCAGGCTTTTGTCAGCGAAGAACTGGCGAGCCCGCTGAACCTTGAGCAGATCGTGGCGTCCGCGGTCTGCCCCGAAACTGCTGCCGAGATCTATGCTGCGTCACTGCTGGCAGCCGACCATACTGCACCTGCCGAAAAAGGTTACCTTGGCATGCTGGCGGCGCGCTTGAAGCTCGAGCCGGGTCTGGTCGCGCATCTGCACGCCAATGTTGACGAGGCCTTGTCTGGCGGCTGATAGCAGGGAGCCCGTTTGCTTGCCTCGTGTAGCGTAGGGAACCACGACATACTCGGTGGGGTGGCCTGCTTGTTACCTTTGCAGCGCAAGGGAGAGAAACTGCCGACAAATGATCGTCAAGGGCGGTCGATCATTTTTAGCGGCCAGGCGAACAGCGGCCGCGCCAGGTCTGCCGCGCTTTGCAAACATCACCACAACGGGCATACTCAACGCTTGATTTCTGGCCCGTGACTGTTCTGCATCGGCAGTGCAGGGCTGAATAAATGACAAACCGGAGCCTGTGCATGGAGATTGACTGGTCCACCTATGACCCGGGCGAATTTTATGACGAGATGATCAGCTCGCCGGGTCATCCGCGCCGTGCCGCACTTGCTATTGCGGGCTATCTGCAAAAACTCAGTGCCCGGCAGCTGGGGCGCCGCCAGAACGCGGCCGATCTGGCCATCGCTGAAATGGGTGTGACCTTTACGGTCTACAGCGAAGGGACCAACATCGACCGTACCTGGCCCTTCGATATTATCCCGCGCATTATCCCCAAGAAGGAATGGTTGCGTATCGAGGAAGGCCTGACGCAGCGCATGACCGCGCTCAACCTGTTCATTCATGACCTGTATAACGAGCAGAACATTATCAATGACGGCATCGTGCCGGAAAAGCTGATCAAGGGTTCAAAAAGCTTCCTGCCGCAATGTGTCGGCGCCAGTCCGCGTTTTGGTACATGGGCGCATATCTGCGGGTCTGACCTGGTACGTGACAGGGACGGCACCATTTATGTCCTTGAAGACAACCTGCGTGTACCGTCCGGCGTCTCCTACATGATTGAGAACCGCAGTATCACCAAGCGCGTGTTCCCGGAATTATTTCGCAAGCACCGCATCCTGCCAGTCGATGATTATCCTGCGCACCTGTTCGATATGCTGGCCTCACTCTCGCCACGGCCGCTGGATTATCCGGAGATCGTGGTAATGACCCCCGGCATCTATAATTCTGCTTATTTCGAACATGCCTATCTTGCCCAGCAGATGGGTGCGGAACTGGTGGAAGGTGGCGACCTGGTGGTCGGCGCTGATGACTGTGTCTACATGAAGACCATCGACGGCCTGCAGCGCGTCGACGTGATCTACCGGCGGGTAAACGACGAATTCCTTGACCCTGAAGTATTTCGCGAAGACTCGACACTGGGTGTCAGCGGCCTGATGCGCGCCTGGCGCGCCGGCAACGTGGCACTTGCCAACGCACCCGGTGCCGGCGTCGCTGATGACAAGGTGATCTATACCTATGTACCTGACATCATCAAGTACTATCTTGACCAGGACCCGATTATTCCCAATGTGCCGTCCTGGCGCTGTGAAGACAAGCAGCAACGCGAGCATGTGCTCGCCAATCTCGACAAGCTGGTGGTGAAGCCGGCCAACGAGTCAGGCGGTTACGGCATGCTGGTAGGACCGCATGCCAGCGCGGCCGAACGCCGCAAGTTCGTTAACCTCATCAAGCGCAGTCCGCGCAATTACATCGCCCAGCCGACCCTGGGACTGTCGACTGTCCCGACCATCTGCGGACAACGTGTAGAACCTCGTCACCTCGACCTGAGACCGTTTATCCTGCAGTCCGACCGCACCTATGTAACGGCCGGCGGCTTGACCCGGGTGGCGTTGCGCAAAGGTTCGCTGGTCGTCAATTCATCGCAGGGTGGCGGTAGCAAGGACACCTGGATCGTCGATACCGGAGGCCACTGACATGTTATCGCGTGTTGCGGAACGACTCTACTGGACGGCACGTTATCTGGAACGCGCCGAAAACACCGCCCGCCTGGTAAAGGTGTTCTCTTCCATGATGCTGGACCTGCCGAACGGGGTCGGCCTCAACTGGCGTCAGCTGGTGGATGTCAGCGGTGCCCATGAGCACTTCGATAAAAACTACCGCTCTTCTGGCGAGCGTAATGTCATCAAGTTCATGCTCAGCGACCCGGACACCCAGGGCTCGGTGATTTCCAGCCTGGCCATGGCACGGGAAAACATGCGCACCACCCGTGACCTGGTACCCAGTGAAGGCTGGGAGCACGTCAACGAGTTGTACCTGTTTGCCAGGAAAAAACTCACCGGAAAGACACTCCTCAAGGACCGCCACGAGTTTCTGTCAGAAATCGTCATGCGCTGCCAGCAGATCACCGGGCTGCTGGCCGGTACCATGAGTCACGGGCCGGCTTACCAGTTTGTGCGTATAGGACGTAACCTGGAACGTGCCGATATGACCACGCGTATGATAGACGTGGGCTCGGCCACGCTGATTGCGCCCGGCGTGGAACTGGAACGTCTTGAGAATCGCCTCTGGACCTACGTGTTGCGTTCACTGTGCGCGCACCAGATGTACCGCCAGTATGTGCGCCGTCGGATCAAGCCCGACCAGGTGCTGGCTTTTCTGCTGCAGAACATGATTTTTCCACGTGCCGTTGGGCACACACTTGGCGAAATCGCTACCTGTTTCGAACATGCACTGCCGCACAGTGAAGAGCCCCTGCGCGCGGTATTGCGTTTGCAACGCCTGGTCGCGGAAGCCAATGCGGAACAACTCCGCGCTGCAGGACTGCATGAATTTATTGACCTGCTGCAGCTGGAATTCGGCAACCTGCATCAGCTGATTTCGGGCACCTGGTTCTCACTTGAGCTGGATGAAGCGGTTTAAACTACAGCTACCGGACTGGGCGGCGTCTATTGGCACAGCAGCGGTTTAATCCTCGATGGCTGTGGAGATTGGTTCGTTCCAGTTGCCACGCCTGAGTTCAGCAAACGCCTCCTTGATCTTCTCGTCCCAGGCGGCCTTGATTTCAAGCAAATAGGGATCGTCGGCCTGCAGGATAAAATGCCGATTCAGATCAAAGCTGTCTTTCTGGTAAATCAGTACATCGATCGGCGGTCCCACCGTAGCATTGGAGCGCATCGTTGAATCCATAGACACGACCGCTGCCAGCGCCGCTTCCTCAAGATCGGTTTCACGGGTGATGATGCGGTCCAGCACCGGCTTGCCGTACTTGATTTCACCGATCTGCTGGTAGGGATTCTCCGCGGTGGCATTGATGAAGTTTCCTTCCGGGTAAATCATGTAAACGCGATGTGAACCGCCGCTGATCTGACCACCCAGGATGAAGCTGGCGCTGGCATTGAAGCCGCCGCCGGCTACCGCAGTGCTGTGTTTCTGCTGCTGGTTTGCGCTCATGTGCCCGACGTACTCGGCGGCCTCGGACATGTTTTCGACCGTCATCAGGTTGGGGGTCTTGTTTTGCTTGATATCGCGCTTGAGCTGGGAAATAACCGACTGCGTAGTCGCAAGATTACCGGCCGTGAGCACCACAAAGGAGCGTTGTCCCTGCTCGCCAAAGGTAAACATTTTGCTATAGGTACTTAGACGGTCGATGCCGGCATTGGTGCGTGAGTCCGAGACAAACACCAGACCCTTATCAACTCTGACTGCAACACAATACGTCATATAAATAACCTTTTCGCGGCCAGCGCCGCACGCTGTCTGTATGGTAGAAACTGCGGCCAGCTGCCGTCAATGAATGTTTTTAAGCCTCCGCCAGGTCACTGAGAAAGCACGCATTATTTTCTCTGGCAAAGCATCTTGCATAGCGGGATTTTAACTACCGGCCTGGCTATCCTGCACATCCTCGCCGATACGGGTAACGCGGTTGTGGTGATAAAATTCGGTTTCGCAGGCATCACCGCTACCGCTTACCGGTGCGGCACTGCCGGCATCAGGGGTACAAAACAGTGGGATATGACCCTCGCCAGCGAACATCCCCGAGGTTGGATCAAGTCCAATCCAGCCTGCCCCTGGCAGATAGGCCTCGGCCCATGCATGCAAATCAGTGACATCCTGTGTCGGGCCGGGTGACTCCTCGCCAGGCCGGGCATCTACGGCCAACTGGATCAGGTAGCCGGAGACAAAACGCGCGGCAACACCCAGGTGGCGCAGAATCTGCACAAGCAGCCACGCCGAATCGCGGCAGGAACCCGAGGCCTGTGCCAGTGTTGCTTCGCAACTTTGATAGCCTGGTTCCATACGCTGCTGGTACTGGATAGCCTGTTGCAGCCGGCTATTGAGTGCAACCAGAAAGCCGATGGTATTGGTGCGCTCACGCGGCACCTGCGACAACCAGTCACCCAGTTGTGGTCCGGCATCCTCACATTCAAGGTAGAGCACCAGATCATGCTGTAGTTTCGCTTCGTATTGAAAGGGCCAGTACTCGGCACTTTCCTCGACAAAAAAATCGAACGGGTTGATGGTTGCCATATCAGCAACCAGGTCAACATCGATGCGTAACAGTTGCAGCTTGTCCGTGAACAACACGCGCGCCTGAAAATTACCAAAGGGATCCTGCTGCCAGTTGATGAAATAGTCTTCCGGCTGAATTTTCAGTGCATACGACAGGATTGATGTTCGGCAGTGCGGCGCCGGGCGCAGTCGCAGAATATGTGGTCCGAGGGCAACCGGCCGGTCAAAGCGGTACTCGGTCTGGTGATGGATGGCAACGCGGACAGTCATGGTACTTGCTGATTCAGCACCTGCGCCTGGCTGGCTGACGGTGTGCTGATAGTTGCGAGCGATATAGTGAGCAAGGGAATGGTCAATGGAATGCCAACTGCAGGGTGATGTCTGAATGGTGCAGTATGCCTGATTTCAGCATCTGAGTGGTGAACGATTGAATGATTCAGGACAGGTCACAATTATTTTCCGGCTGTTTCGGTATTTTTCAGTCTTTTCCCGCCCCCTCCCCACAGCCCCCATGGGCGATCTCCGGCCTGCAGCACGGTTCGATGCAACGGCGAAATCGGGAATGACCCGGATCAGGGTTAACCGGCTGTTAACTGAAAATTACTGACTCACTCTTCACTTCTCTATAGCAACTGATGAATATCATGTTTATTTAATTTGCATGGCGAAGAGTGAACATAAAAACAGTACCTGGGACATCATTACTGTTTGCCGTACATCGTCTACACTTGAAGTGAAGAGCGGTTATTAATGTGGAGGGGAGGGTGTTTTACGCACGACAATTGTACTGGCTTTTTGTGGGTCTGCTGCCAATGCTGACATCTGCTGCGCTCGGAGACGAGTATGCGCAAGCACGCCAGCGCCTGGTTGAAGATATCCAGCAGGATGTGCGCGACACCAGCCTGTATCTCGACAAGCAAGCGCTGGACCTGCGCGTAATGACCGCAATCAGCAGTGTACCCAGGCACGAGTTTGTCCCTGCTGCCCAACGCGCTTATGCTTATGAAAACCGACCAGTACCTATCGGTTACGGGCAAACGATTTCCCAGCCCTATATCGTTGCCTTGATGAGCGACCTGATCAAGCCACGTGCCGGTGACCGGGTGCTGGAACTCGGTACCGGCTCCGGCTACCAGGCTGCCATACTGGCTGAACTTACCAGTGAGGTTTATAGCATCGAGATCATCGAGGAACTCGGCAAACAGGCAGCAGGGACGCTGTCCAGCCTCGGCTATGACAATATAACCTTGCGTATCGGTGACGGCTATTACGGCTGGGAAGAACACGCCCCCTTTGATGCCATCGTGGTCACGGCCGCCGCCAGTCATGTGCCTCCGCCGCTGGTGGCGCAACTCAAGCCGGGAGGTCGTATGGTCATCCCGGTCGGCAGCCGCTTTCTCACCCAGCAACTGGTGCTGATCGAAAAACAGGCTGACGGGCAACTCGTCACGCGACAAATTTTACCGGTAAAGTTTGTGCCGCTCACCGGGGGACACAATTAAGCCACAACGCCTGCCCCTGCTGTCCGTCGCGCTGGTCTCGGCGACGGCACTGGCCTACGAAGTGCTGCTGATGCGGCTGTTCTCAATTATTCAGTGGCATCACTTCGCCTACATGATCATCAGCCTGGCACTGCTGGGTTACGGTATCAGTGGTACCTTTCTCACGCTGCTGCAAGGCCCACTGCTACGACGCTTCTCCACCAGTTACATCATTAATCTCGCACTCTTTGGCATCACGGCAACCGGCTGTTTCCTGTTCGCACAACAGATCCCTTTTAATGCCGAGGAATTGCTCTGGGACAAACGACAAATCGTCTGGCTATTGAGTACCTACCTGTTACTCACGGTACCGTTCTTTTTCGCCGCCAACGCAATCGGCCTGGCACTGATTTACTATCGCTCCCGGTTGCCACGCATCTATGCCGCCGACCTCCTGGGTGCAGGGTTGGGGAGCATCGGTATTCTGGTGCTGTTGTTTGTTGTCATGCCGCTGCAGGCGCTGACGTTGCTCGGCTTGCTTGGTGTCGGTGCCGCGCTGCTGGCAGTCTGGGAGTTGCAGCAAAAAAAGGCCATTATCTGGCTGCTGCCACTCGTGCTTGGGCTACTGCTGCTTCCCGACAACTGGCGCACGCTGCAAATATCACCCTACAAGGGCCTGGAGCAAACCTTGTTGCTCAGCGACAGCCGCATAATTGCGCAACGCTCCAGCCCGCTGGGGCTGCTCACTGTCGTGGAGAGTCCGACCATCCCGTTGCGGCATGCACCCGGCCTCAGCCTCAATGCCACCACGGAGCCGCCAGCACAGTTGGCAGTATTCACCGACGGGGATGGTCTGTCCGTTATCAGCCACTACCAGGGTGACAGGCAAACACTCGCACATTTCGACCAACTGACATCAGCACTGCCTTACCACCTGCTGCCGGTCAAGCGGGCACTTATTCTTGGTGCCGGTGGTGGTGGCGATGTATTGCAGGCCGTATATCATGACACCGCGGTCATCGATGCCGTGGAACTGAACCAGCAGTTCGCCCGCCTCGTCAGCACGGATTACGCAGACTTCGCCGGTCATATCTACCAGGCGCCGGGGGTGACCCTGCACGTCTCGGAGGCACGCAGCTTCGCCAGCCGCAGTCCGGGTGACTATGACCTTATCCAGGTGTCGTTACTGGATTCCTTCAGCGCCTCTGCCTCGGGGCAACATGCATTGAGCGAGAATCACATCTACACCATTGAGGCACTGGCTGAATTCATGCAGCAACTTGCACGCGGCGGTTACCTCTCGATTACTCGCTGGATAAAATTGCCGCCGCGTGACACCCTCAAATTATTCGCAACGGCAATTGCCGCCTTGCGGACCAGCGGCGTCACGGCACCGGGGCAACAACTCATCCTGATTCGCGGCTGGCAAACTGCTACCCTGCTGATCAAAAACAGCCGCATCAGTCAGGAGGAGATAGACCGGCTGCGTGAATTTTGCGCCGCCCGTTCATTTGATGTCGCGTATTACCCGGGTATCAAGCGCGATGAGAGTAACCGTGTCAATCGCCTGCGGGAGTCCTGGTTTTATGATGCCGCCAGTGCATTGCTTGGCGATGACCCTGATAGATTCCTGCATGACTACAAATTCAACCTGACCCCGGCCAGTGATGAGCAACCGTATTTTTTTCACTTCTTTAAATGGCGGACATTGCCTGAAATTCTGCAGCTGCGCGAACGCGGTGGAGCACCGCTGGCCAATACCGGTTACCTGGTGCTGGTTGCGACACTGGTACAGGCAATCATTGCCAGCCTGTTGCTGGTGCTGCTGCCGATCTGGATTTATCGGCAACGCATCAAGCCGAAAACACGATCTGTACCCGGATCCAGGGTCGTTGGCTACTTTTTGCTTCTCGGCATGGCTTTCCTGTTCATCGAAATCGCTTTTATCCATAAATTGCTGCTATTCCTGCACCATCCACTGTATGCCGTCGCAGTGGTGCTGAGCAGTTTCCTGGTGTTCTCGGGACTTGGCAGTGCCTGGCTGGGGCACATGCAGGCGAAGGGCAGGACAGGCGACGGGCGTCGGTTGCTATTTCGGGCTGTTGTCGCCATCGTGGTACTTGGCACGCTGTATCTGCTGGCACTTGGCAACCTGCCAGAGCAACTGACGACATTGCCTGATGCTGCTCGTATTCTGATCAGCATCAGCCTGATTGCACCGCTGGCATTCTGCATGGGCATGCCATTCCCGCTGGGTCTTTCGCGACTGGCTGAGTATGCTCCTGATCTTATTCCATGGGCGTGGGCGATCAATGGCTGTGCCTCTGTGATCAGCGCCATACTGGCGACACTGCTGGCTATTCACCTGGGGTTTTCCACTGTTATTGCAGCGGCGCTGGTACTGTATGCCCTGGTCCTGTGGGTGTTCCCGGTACCCCGGCAAAAGTGGACGGAGGTATCAAGGTATTAAAGAAGCACCGTTTGCAAACAGCAGGATCAGCAGCGCCCGCCCCGGATCCGCATTGCCCGCCACGCGGCCCGGCGCAGGAACAGAATAATACCCGGAATGGTCAGGACCTTCGGCGTGAAGACTCAGGTGAAGCTGCCCCAGGGTACGTCGGGGCCGATTGACGGGCGCAAGCTAAACGGGTATACATTTTACAACTGTGCGCCAATGACTGGCCTGCCTGCAAGCCACTTCACCACACTAGCAGTTGCATATGATCCTCCATCTCACTGACTTCGTCACATCCATTTCTTGCGCTTGAACAGCCATACCTGAACAATTACCAGCAGCACCAGAATCAGGACGAAGATCGCAAAGGAACCCGTGTAGTCAGCCCCCGGGATGCCGCCAACATTGATACCTAACAGGCCGGTCAGAAACCCCAGCGGCAGGAAGATAGCGGCAACCATTGAGAGCACATACATGGTACGGTCCATTTTTTCTGACAGGCGACTTGACAGTTCTTCCTGCACTACCACTGCGCGTTCCCTGATCAGGTCCAGGTCCTCGACAAAGCGGGTAGTGCGGTCTGCGCTCTCTCTCAGTCGTAACCGGTCGAGTTCACTCAGCCACTCCACCTTCTCGTTAAACAGCCGCGACACTGCTTCACGCTGCGGCGCCAGGTAGCGGCGCAGACCAATGGCATTGCGACGCAATTCTGCAATCTTCGGACGTAATTCATAGGATTCCATGGTCAGGACCATTTCCTCCAGGTCATCCACCTGTTCTCCTATCCCTTCAACGATGTCGGTCATACGCTCTATCATGCTGTCGGTGAGGGACTCGACAAATTCGCCGGCGTTACACGGCCCGACGCCTTTTTCGATGGCCTTGCCCAGCTCGGCAGCTGCCTGGAGACGCCGCCTGCGTGTGGTAATGATACGGTTACCATCACTCCAGAGGCGCACTGCGACCATGTCCTCGGGGTCTGTCCCGGGATTCGGATTGATTCCCCGCAATGTCAGTAACAAGCCATTTGCGCTCAGCATACAGCGTGGCCGGGTCTCCTCGGCCAACAAGGCCTCGGCAGCCACCTCATCCAGGCCACTATCGTGCAGTACCCATTGTTGCGCAGCCGGGTGGCTGTACTCCAGGTGCACCCACAACACCCCTTGTTGCGGCTCCCATGATTTAACCTGAGCCCAGTCCACCTTTTGCCCGCCACCCTGACCGTTCAGTAAATAGGCATAAAGTAATCCAGTGTCATCACTCATGATTTTCCCCTCTTTGATAATACACGCAGCACTTTTGCATAAGCATATCCCTTCAAGCTGGTCACCGCTGTCCCGTTTGCCCGGATGGCAACGGTGAGGTTGGCACCGGGTAAAAAGAGGACAGAGGCATTAAAACATTAAAAAGGCGGCGGCGGCATTAGAAAGCACCGCTCGACTTATTGTATAACCCGGATATTGCGCCGCTGCAGACGCTGATTATCAATAGGCAAGAGCAGCATGCTGCGGAAATTCTCCGGGTCCTGCGACCTGCGATTCGGAGTAGGCTAAACGCGTTTACGGATACCCGGTTTCAAAGGGCGCACAGGCTATATGACGCCGACATATCAGGGATTGATGCACTTTATTCTGAGGTCATATGTTTGTTCAATGATAATCACAGTCATTATACAGAATATAGCAGTCGTCAAGCTCCATAGCCTGATGACGCGCTTGCAAAGACCCGGGTGATCAACTAGCTTGGATGTAACCGAAAAAGACCGGATTACAAACCGGGGTCTCCGGGGAAGTCGCTTAAACCAGCGAGCATTTCTATTTTTGACAAGTGCGCCAGGTTGGCAGCATAAAGCGGCGCAAAGTGCGCAGGCGCGTTAGCGCTGTTAAGGAACAAGAATATGGAGTTTATAAAAACATACGCAAAAGAAATTTTTGCGCTGCTCGTCACGCTGGTTGCGTGGGTTGCCGGTAATAAATCAAGAGCTGCGGCAATGCTGCAGCTTGCGCGTCCTCGTAACGTCAGCTTCCGGGTTGAGGCGTCCCCGCAGGGTGCAAATGACCATTTCATTTCCCCCGGGCAAACGGTGTATACAGTGACGCACTTGCTGAGGAATACCGGAAGAGAAACAGCAACAGGGGTTGAGCTGGTGTTTAACTGGAAGCCTTTATGTATGAATGTTTGGCCATCTCGACATTTTGACGAGTACACTGAAAACGACGGGCGCTACATTTTGATATTTAATAGCCTGGCACCAGGTGAACAAATCAGTTTCGAGTTGATGTCAGTAAATCGTGAATTACCACACCTGGTTAATGCCAGAAGTGATCAGTGCACCGCAACAACCATTGATATGTCTCCGCAACCGGTGCGTCTGGCATGGATGGAAACAGTGGATGCAATACTCATCCTCGCCGGAATTGCCTTCGTGGCATACATTTTAATGATACTTCTTCAGTTTCTTGTGCTTGGATAATTGCTGTCTGACAGAAATACTGGCAATGTACTCCGGCTGATCAACAAAAAACATCGCTGCTTTTTCTCTCTGCCGTTGCTGTGTCTGAATGCAATTCAAGGGGGGTACATGAACCTTGAGATTACCGCTATATATGAGGGTGCGCACGAGGGTGCACGCGAGGGTGTGCATCGGCAGTAGTAAATGGGTATGGCGGTAGAAGGGGGCGGGGGCTAAACCGAAAAAACTACCGCAGGATTAAGCGTTAACCTCGTTGGCCCCATTTTTTCAATACAAGGAATAACTGCCGTGCCACACGCCATCATCCATATAATCAAGGGCCAGCAGCAGGGAGCCGCGCAAACACCCGGAGAGAGAAATGAAGCCCTGGGGCTGTTGGCATTTGGCTGGTTGCTGGCAGCCGGTGTTTTTATTGCCGTCAAATGGGCGGGTACGTATACCCCGCCCTGGACGCTGGTGTTTTTCCGCCTGTTGTTTGCGACACTGTTCCTGCTGCCCTTTGTTGCTTCCCATTTCAGGGAGATGGCCACCCGGCTGCGGGAGAATTACCGGGTCATCCTGCCGATCGGCGCACTGGGTCTGGCGCTCACCCAGGGTGCGCTATTCACCGCACTGCACCATTCATCGGCGATCAGTGTCGGCATCATGTTTTCGGTATGGCCAATCACCGTGATTATTCTTGCCGCAGTATTCCTGGGTGACCGGCTTACATTGCTACAGATCTTCGGTGTCATCCTCTGTTTCACGGGTGTGCTGGTGGTCGTCGCGCAGGGGCATCCCGACACCATTATCAGCATGGGTGTCAATCCCGGAGATCTTCTGGTTCTTGCGGCGGTATTGTGTTTCTCTTTTTATACCGTGATGATCAAGAAGGTCATTATCGATCTGCCTGCGTTACCCTTGCTCGTTCTCATCCTGGGGTCGGCAACCCTTGCATCGGCGCCGTTTTTTGTCTGGGAAATATTTAACGATGCACGCATTACCGTTGACTGGCACGATATCGCCGCCATCGCTTACGTTGCCATCCCGGGTGGCGGCATCATGTACCTGCTTTTCAACACCGGTGTTGCAATGCTGGGGGCATCAAAGGCAAGCGTCACTTTTTATCTCCAGACCCTCTTCACGGTTATCCTTGCGTACTTCTTCCTGGCTGAACAGTTACACCTTTACCACGTGGCAGGGGGTATCCTGATCGCGATGGGTGTCATCATCGTCACCCTCGTCAAGCCAAAAAATTCAAGCGGCCAGCGTAGCTGAACATGCATTGCACGGCTGCTTCCTGCAACATGAAATGCGTATCCCAGATGCAGCGGTGCTGTTCCAGCAGGTGAACCAGTAACGCTGTCGAAATGTGCCGGTCCGGTTGCCGACCACCGGTGATGGCCTGTCGTGTGTAAATTGCAGAAATTAAACGCAGCGCCTGTTTCACGCCGCTGTAGCGGCCGACCAGCTCGCATAAATCCCGTCGTCGCCTTTCTCTTCTTCCTGGTCCTCCAGAAAATTGTACAACAATTACACAAAAATACTTGACAAGTATTGTACACGTCACTAACATTATTTTGACGTTAACGACTATTAGTTGACGGTAATATTTAATAACCTTCTATTTTATATACATATAGAATGAATTA
>Ga0316189_10002095_pt1 | contig 19651 bp, 22 predicted proteins | sample LowCovwburrow_MG_FD_204930 | JGI IMG/M metagenome (GOLD analysis project Ga0316189, IMG submission 204930) | Coastal sediment microbial communities from Maine, United States - Lowes Cove worm burrow | ecosystem: Environmental > Aquatic > Marine > Coastal > Sediment | place: USA: Maine... | reverse complement strand
GAAACAAAAAGATAATCACCGACCAACAGTGTTGGAATCATCGAACCCGAAGGAATGTTAAAAGGCTCATAAGCAAAGGTTCTGACGCCAAGGGCAATCAGCACCGCAAACACGACGGTTTTAATCGTATCGGCTAAGCTATCGCCTTCTTCACCCAAAGGAGGTTCAGCACCTGTGAGGGCATCGATTGCGTCAAACTCGTCGTTCATATTATGTCCGTATCAAGAGGAACCGCTGAAATGACCACCATGGCGTGGGCCATGGGGTATTCATCGGTCAATGAAATATCAATTTTAGGGGCATACCCCTTTGGTGTCAGGCTTTGTAGCCTGTCTAAGGCCCCATTGGAAAGCTTCATGATCGGTTGACCGCTGGGCAGGTTATCGACGGCCAAATCACGCCAGAAGACATTATCGCGAAACCCCGTACCCAAAGCCTTGGAACAGGCCTCTTTTGCGGCATAAAACATGGCGTAACGATTGGCTCTGGCATCGCCCCGCTTTTCAGCTTTGGCGCATTCTTTGGTCGTGTAAATACGATCGGTAAAGCGGTCATCAAAGCGCGTGAGCGTCTTTTCAATGCGGCGAATATCGCAAAGGTCGGTTCCGATACCAATAATCATGACGCCGTCGCCTCATCCATCAAGCGACGCATTTCTTGGATGCTGGCTTCAAAGCCAACAAAGATCGCCTCACCGACCAAAAAGTGACCGATATTAAGCTCGCGAATGTTGGCAATGGCAGCAATGGGTTTCACGGTGTCAAACGTCAAACCATGTCCGGCGTGACATTCTAAACCCAATTTTTGGGCATGAGCGGCGGCGGCTTTGATGTTTTTAAAGATCGCCTCACGTTCGGCGCCAACGGGCGCATCACAATAGGCCCCGGTGTGCAGTTCAACGACGGGGGCTTTTAACGCTTTGGCGGCATCTAAGGCTTCGATACTGGGTTCAATAAACAACGACACCCGCACATTGGCGTCATTAAGACGCGCGACGAAGGGCTTTAGATGATCAAAACCACCGATCACGTCCAAGCCCCCTTCCGTGGTGCGTTCTTCACGCTTTTCAGGGACGATGCACGCCGCATGAGGCTGATGTTTCAGGGCAATCGCCAACATCTCATCTGTTGCGGCCATCTCTAAGTTCAACGGCAGGTCGATTTCTTCACAAAGACGATGAATGTCGGTATCGGTGATATGACGACGATCTTCACGCAGGTGAGCTGTGATGCCGTCTGCTCCGGCTTGGGCTGCTAGTTTCGCCGCCCGCACGGGATCGGGATAACCACAGCCGCGCGCGTTGCGAATGGTCGCCACGTGGTCAATATTAACGCCAAGACGAAGCTTGTTGTTCATTTTGAAGCCTCATGTTCACGTTTACGGGCTTTGCGTGTACGTTTGTGATGGCGGGCCGCTTGATATTTAGAAATCATCGGACGCAGGGGCATGAAAAAGAGTATCCAGACAAAAATCGCCACGGGAACACAACCGACCAGCATTGGCACCATGACGGGCGCCGATGTTTCAAGCAAGTATTCAAAATCCAGACGGTGCATGGCTTCCATGCTTTCGGTCAAGACGTGCAGGAAATCAACCTCACCTGCTGAAACATCATCTGAATCTACGATCCAATTGCCGACATTGAACACCGCGACCCAGATAAATGGAAACGTCCACGGGTTGCCAACCACCGTGCCAATGGCACTGGCGATGATATTGGCCCGCATAATGTAAGCTAGGATCGCCGAAAGGATAAAGTGCAGACCGATAAAAGGTGTAAACGAGATCGCGGCCCCACAAGCAAATCCAGCAGCCAAAGAATACGCCGAACCGGGAATACGCGCGACCCGATGAAAGACATAACGAGTCGAACGTTGCCAGCCCGCAGACGGCCAGAAAAACTGTCGTATACGCTGAAAGATCGATATTTTTTGACGTCTTTGAAACATGCGCGAACTATATGCCAAATTGGTTTAATGAAGGAACAACAATTTTGAGGTTTTTCAACCCCGTGCCCGTTCCACAGTGTTAACGACAGGATTGGCCCGTAAAGCGGCAATAATTTCGGTCAAATGCATAACATCTCGAACCTCAATATCCACCAACATATCAAAGAAATCTGCCGACCTTGTGACAATCTTTAGGTTTGAGATATTGCCCTCGGACCTCGCGATGATGTTTGAGAGTTCACCCAATGCCCCACGGACGTTGAGAAGCGTTAAATGAATGCGGCTAACATGTTCGTCGGGACGCAGAGCCCCTTTTTCCCATGACACATCAATCCAACGTTCTGGCTGTTCTTCAAATTGATGAAGGTTATCACAATCAATGGTGTGGATAGTGACGCCCTTACCTGTGGTGATGATGCCAACGATGCGGTCTCCCGGTAAAGGATGACAGCATCCGGCATAGTGCATGGCCATGCCGGGGATGAGCCCACGAATAGGAATGCCAGAATGTTCGTTATTTTTTGTTTTTGCACGTGACCTTGAAGCCATATTCGGCATAGGAGGCCTAGGCACAGCCCCTTTTTTCTTTGCCCCAGGGTAAACAGCTTCCAAGACTTCACGGGCCGTAAGGTGCCCCATACCGACTTCGGCAATCAGATCGTCCACGGTCTCTTTTTGGAAGATTTTCAAGGCCCCTTTCAGACCTTTTTCGGTCATCGGGTAGTCTTCTTCGACAAAAACACGGTTGATCATGGCTTGGCCAAGCTCAAGATACTGATCGCGTTCTTTTAGACGCACAAAAAGGCGAATGCGCGCACGGGCTTTTCCCGACACGACAAAGTTTTGCCATGTCGGTGAAGGTGTGTGTGATTTTGATGTGACGATATCGACTTGATCGCCATTTTTAAGGCGCGTTCGAAGCGGCATCATGCGGCCATTGATTTTGGACCCCACACAACGGTCACCAACTTCGGTGTGTACGGCATAAGCAAAATCCACAGGCGTTGCATTGTGCGGTAGATTGATCAGATCCCCTTTGGGCGTAAAGCAAAACACTTGGTCTTGGAACATTTCGAGTTTGGTGTGTTCTAAGAACTCTTCGGGTTCGGCGGCGTGTTCCAAAATTTCCAGCAATTCGCGAAGCCAACGATACTGCTTGCCATCGGTCGGCTTGCCGGAATGCCCTTCCCCGTCTTGTTTGTATTGCCAGTGCGCCGCAACACCATTTTCAGCAACATCATGCATATTTCGGGTGCGGATTTGTATCTCAATGCGGTGCTTTTCTGGCCCAATAATGCAGGTGTGCAAAGACTGATAGCCGTTTGGTTTGGGAACAGAAATATAATCCTTAAAGCGTTCTGGAACCACGCGGTACGCATTGTGAATAACACCAAGCGTTTTGTAGCATTCTTCAGAATCTTCGACCGAAACACGAAAAGCCATGATGTCTGACATGGCTTCAAACGGAACATCTTTGAACTGCATCTTGCGCCAAATGGAATACGGTGTTTTTTCACGCCCCGTAACGGTCGCATCAACATCATATTCCTTAAGGGTTTTGGTCAGCTCGTCGATAATATTTGGCACCAAGTTTTCACCCTCGGCACGCAAGTAATCCAAACGCTTGATAATGGAATCGCGCGCTTCACCATTGATTTCCGCAAAGGCTAGGTTATCGAGCTCATTTTTCATCTCTTGCATGCCGATGCGTTCGGCTAAGGGCGAAAAGATTTCCATGGTTTCGGTCGCGATGCGCTTGCGTTTTTCAGGCTTTTTGATGTGATGCAAGGTGCGCATATTGTGCAAACGATCGGCAAGCTTGACCAGCAACACGCGGATGTCTTCAGACATCGCCAGCAACAGTTTACGGAAGTTTTCCGCCTGTTTCGCATGATCAGACTGTAATTCGATTTGGGTTAGCTTGGTCACGCCATCAACCAACTTCGCAACTTCTGCGCCAAAGAGCTTGGTGAGCTCTTCAATGGTTGCCCCCGTGTCTTCGACCGTATCGTGGAGCAACGCCGTCACGATGGTTGCGGTATCTAGACGGTATCCGGTCAAAATTCCGGCGACTTCTAGGGGGTGAGAAAAGTAAGGATCGCCAGAGGCCCGGATTTGGCTGCCATGGGCTTTCATCGCAAACACATAGGCACGATTGATCAGGTCTTCATCCGCTTGGGGATCATAACCTTTGACACGTTCGACAAGTTCAAATTGACGGATCACGCAAAAGCCCTCCGCTTTTGATCAGCGAAGGGCTTTTGGTGTGTCTTCAATCTGAAACGAAAGGCCATATTAGGCTTCCTGAATTTCAGCGCCTTCCATCATGGCTTCGGCTTCATTGATGGCAGCTTCAACTTCTTCGGCAGCAACATCGTGAACGGTCAAGTCATCTTCAGCGACTTCTTCTGCTTCGTTGGCTTCGCCGTTGACGTCTTGTTGTAAGGCTCGGATGTCCATTTCGTCTTCGATGACATCGTCGTTTTCGATGTAACGCTGCAAGCCCTTGATCAGGGTTTCTTCCAGCTCACCAAAGTCGACATTTTCTTCGGCAATTTCGCGAAGCGCAACAACAGGGTTCTTGTCTTCGTCGCGTTCCAATGTCAAATCAGCACCAGCAGCAACATCGCGTGCCCGTTGGGCAGCGGTCATCACCAGTTCAAAACGGTTGGGGATTTTTGTAACGCAGTCTTCGACCGTGACGCGGGCCATGAATAAACTCTCCGATAAATCATTGTGAATCTTAGAATTATATATGGCTTAGCGACCCGCAACGCAAGACAATTAGCCGTTTATTTCACTTTTATTCACTTTAAGGGGCGACAGAGCTGGTCTTTGGGAAGTTTTTCGATCAAATCTGCAAGTTTTGCGCCATTTTGCGGATGAACCCAATCGGGATTGATTTTCGCCAACGGCAGCAAGACAAAGGCCCGAACATGCATGCGCGGGTGTGGAATTTGCGGGCTTGAATCCGTAATTTTGATATCGTCATAGGCCAAAAGGTCCAAGTCTAACACGCGCGGAGCATTGCGTTCGGATCGAACACGCCCGAAATCGGCTTCGATCGAATGTAAGGCCCCCAATAGCTCATTGGGGGGTAGCTTGGTATCCACTTGAACGACACCGTTGATAAACCAAGGTTGATCAGACAGGGGCACTGGGGCACTTTCAAACCACCCTGAACGGGCAATAATGTGCACAAAATCAAGGCGTTCAAGGGCATCACACGCGGCTTCGCATGTGTCCATCGGATCACCAAAGCGATCGGATGGTAAATTTGCACCAATACCAACGAGAATCATAAGTTACGGCCTTTGTTGAGCGTCTTTTTCCTTGCGAACAAGGACTGGGAACCTTACCTTTTAATGTATCTGAATTATTACAGATATTTATTTCTATATTTGAACGCATTTATTTCTAAAGGAATTTCGTTATGATTTTTTATCCTCAGGAACGCATTGGTCTTTTTATCGACGGGTCCAATCTTTATGCCGCCGCTCGTGCCTTAAATTTTGACATTGATTACAAACGCTTACTGAAATACTTTGCCTCCGAAGGCCGATTGATTCGGGCCATGTATTACACGGCTCTTATTGACGATGCCGAATATTCCCCACTTCGCCCGCTGGTCGATTGGTTGGACTATAACGGCTACACTATGGTGACCAAACCCGCCAAAGAATTTACGGATGCCCAAGGTCGCAAGAAAATCAAAGGCAATATGGACATTGAATTGGCCATTGATGTGATGGAAATGGCCCCTGCCCTTGATCATATCGTTTTGTTTTCCGGTGATGGCGATTTCAGACGTCTGTTAGAAGCCGTACAACGCAAGGGCCTGCGGTGTTCCGTTGTCAGCACTGTAAAATCGCACCCCCCTATGGTCGCCGATGAATTGCGTCGCCAAGCCGATAACTTTATCGAACTTGTGGACCTGCAAAACCAAATTGGCCGGATTAATGATCGCAATCAGCGTTCTCAACGTGATGATCAGCCCGCGCTCATTGACGAGGGTGAGGTCGAGCCTGAATTTTTAGCCCCTGGCGATTTTGATAATTCGTGAGCACGCTTGAACCCGATATTGACTGCGCCTTATGCCCAAGGCTGGTGGATTTTCGTGTCGAAAACCAAGCCAAGTACCCCGATTTCCATAATGGTCCGGTCAAAAGCTTTGGTCCCTTAGACGCTGAAATCCTGATCGTTGGTCTAGCCCCCGGACTTAAAGGGGCGAACAAAACAGGACGCCCGTTTACCGGAGATGGTGCTGGCGACCTACTTTATCCAACATTGATAAAGTTTGGCTTGGCTGTTGGGAATTTTGGAGCCTCAACAGATGATGGGCTTGTGCTTAAAGGCTGCCGGATCACCAATGCGGTGCGGTGTGTGCCGCCCCAAAACAAGTCAAATGCCGTAGAAGCCAACGCTTGCAGGTCTTTTTTGTTGGCTGAAATCAAGGCCATGAAGAATCTTCGTACCCTTGTCTCCATTGGTAAATTTAGCCATGATTCCATATTGAGAACCTTGGGCTTTAAGCTCTCGGCCTTTAAATTCGTTCATGGGGCTCGCCATGACTTGGGTAATGGCTTGGTCTTGGCCGATAGCTATCATTGTTCCAGCTATAACACCAACACGGGCGTTCTCACGCCGAAGATGTTCGAAGATGTATTCAAAGCATTGATATAAGGTTCAGCTTTGTTAGGATCACAACAAATCAACATTAGATTCTTAAGGAAAAATTGAAATGCGTGTCGTTTGTTTGGATATGGAAGGCGTTCTGGTCCCTGAAATTTGGTTGGGCGTTGCCGATAAAACCGGGATCGAGGATTTACGCCTGACCACCCGTGACATCAAAGATTACGACGAATTGATGCGTCACAGGCTTAAAGTCTTGGACGAACACGACATCAAAATGGACCTGATCCAAGACGTGATCGGCAAAATGGGGCCAATGGAGGGGGCCAAAGACTTTGTTGATGGGCTGCGTCGCCATGCTCAGGTGATTATCCTGTCAGATACGTTCTATGGCTTTGCCCGTCCCCTCATGGAACAGCTCGATTGGCCGACCTTGTTCTGTCACTATCTTGATGTGGCCGATGACGGACACATTACGGGCTATCGTTTGCGCACCACGGATCACAAGACAAAATCCGTTAACGCCTTTAAAGACTTGAACTTTGAAACGGCCGCCATGGGCGACAGCTATAATGATACGGGTATGATCCAAGCGGCTCACGTCAGTTGTTTCTTCCGCAGCCCACAAAGCGTTCTCGACGATTTTCCGGCTTATCCGCATTACACCGATTATGACGAAGCGACCGAATTTTTGCTCACGTCTCAGCCAAAATAAATCATGGCCAAAATCATCAACTTAAATCAGTTTCGCAAAGACAAAGAACGGACTGAAAAAGCCAAAACGGCTGAAAACAACCGCGTTAAGTTCGGTCGAACCAAGGCTGAAAAGGCTAAGGACGCGACAGAACGAGACGCCGGTGAACGTGACTTAGATGGAAAAGAAATCACCGATAAAACAGAAGATTAGAGGCTACCTCTCATGTTCTGGATCATCTAGCAAGCGATGCATATGAACCAACACGTACTTTAAATGAGCATCATCGACGTTGGCTTGTGACTTTTCACGCCACGCGTTTAGGGCTTCGGCGTTATTGGGAAAGATGCCGACAATATCTAAGTTGCTGAGATCATCAAATTCACAGCCCTGTGGGTCTTTAACGTGACCACCAAAAACGATATGTAACAGTTGCTTGGGTTCGTTCGTCATGGCGAGACTCCTAAATTAAAGTACGGATTGAGCCATCATAGCATATCAAGGCTGGATCAGACTGATTTCAATCGTTATATTCCGCCCATGTGTGAATTATTGGGCATGAGTGCCAACGTCCCGACCGATATTTGTTTTAGTTTCTCCGGCTTGATGAAGCGCGGCGGAGTGACCTCTCATCACAAAGATGGCTGGGGGATTGCCTTTTATGAAGGCTGTGGCTGTCGCACGTTTCATGACCCAGAACCGAGTGCTACGTCCAAAATTGCCCAATTGATCTGTAATTATTCGATCAAAAGCAAAACCGTGATTAGCCATATCCGTAAAGCGACCCATGGCAAGGTGAGCCTCGCCAACACCCACCCCTTTGTTCGGGAAATGTGGGGGCGCAACTGGGCCTTTGCGCATAACGGTAAGCTTCCCGGCGTTCGCAAACGCAAACTTGAACATTTTCACCCGGTCGGAAATACCGATAGCGAACATGCGTTTTGTTGGATCTTAGATCAAATTCGCAACCGTTTTGCTAAAGCGCCCCGCGGTCGCAAGGCACTTGATGCCTTGATCCAGGAACTCGCCGACGATATCGCGGGCTCGGGTGGCATTTTCAATATGTTGCTCAGTGATTCCCACGTGCTTTATGCCTATAACACCACCAAGCTGAGTTTTCTCACCCGCAAAGCGCCCTTTGGCGAAGCCAGTTTGATTGATGACGATGTTGCCATTGATTTTTGTAAAGAAACCAAGATGTCTGACGTTGTCACCGTGATTGCCACAACACCTTTGACCGATAACGAGACGTGGACGGCGCTTGATCATCACAAACTCTATGTTTTTAAAGACGGATTGATTGTTTAGGCGCCCATGAAACGCATCTTATTGGCCATTATCCTTGCCGCTGTCTTGTCCTATGGCGCGTTTAACCTGATCCCCAAAACGCCTGATTTTGCCTGTGTTCCCCTGCCCGCACATACGCCCTTGGCCACCCGTCATGGCAATGACCACTGGTCCGACGATAAACTGCGGGTCTATAGCGCCATGCGCAGTGGTGTTGAAATACCCGTCGGTTGGCAAGCCGTTGGGGCCAACCAAGTTGTTGCAGATTGTGCTTTGTTTCCGCCCCACCAGTCTGTTGTCTTTATCAAACCGGAACATTGGCGCACAGAAACCCTTAAAGGGGCAAAAGCAGGCCTAGACATCCGCCGTATCGCCTTAAAATCAACATCTGATGCAGATCTTGCGAAAATGGACACAAAGATCATTGAGACGTTCAAAAACGTCGCTTCGCTGTTTCCTTTAGGCTTTAAGGCGGATCAAAAAGCCCTGCCCCATGATATATTGGTCACCATCGGTATGGCTGGGGACATGAAATCGGATGCGACCCGTATTTATCCGGCCCCCGGTCCGAACCTTTCAAGCTTGTTTTACAGCTTGGACAACAATCGTGGCACCGATCTGTTTATTCACGCCATCGCACACTTTTACAACAAGCAACGCGCGCGTACCGAAGTGGCTCCAAATGAAGCTGACTTGCCGATGGTGGATTATCGGGAATTTGTCGCCAGTTGGGCGGAACTGGCCTTTAACCACAATCACAAATATGTCAAAAAGCGTGTGAAGTTCTTAAAGCGTCAGCATGTCTTGTTAACCGACAATGACCCCGATACATGGCCAACATACCGGGCAATCAAGGCCATTCAAGCCGTCCAAGGCCCCTTTGGCGTTCCGCCCACCAACCATCCAGCTGCGATCGAATACACCCACTATTATCTTTCGCCCCTGATCTTGTTGGGCATGGACGGCTTATTAGCGAGCGATGCGCCAGACATATCGGTAAAAATGATGCTCAAGGAAATTCATGCTGGAAAAAGCCCGGGGCTTTTGAGCTCAATCGAAAAATACATGCCCATGCGCGCCCGACAAATCCAAACATGGATGACCGGCAAAAAACAAATCCCCCTAAGGCTGATCAACAAGGGGCTTGTACGGTTGCATAGTGGCGGGAATGAAGGGACTTAAGTCGCGACGACGCCCTTACGCCTTAAATTTCAAACAAGCGATGGTTCCCTTGTCTTTTGGACAATAGAGGGAAAAGTTACAGTCTAGTTTTTGGGCATTTTCAGTAATCGTGCGGATACCGAAACCCCAGCCCTCATATTTCGTTTTATCCGTCGAGGTCGTGACTTGCTCGCCACGGCGAATAGCCATTAACACATCGGCCGCAATGCCTTGTCCTGAATCTTGAACAACAAGAACCAAGGCGTTGGAGCTGAGATCAAGTTCACCTTTGAGATTGACCTTCCCCCCCTTTGGCGTGAATTTAATGGCGTTGTCGAGCATGTTGTTCAGCATATCGTTCAACAACACCGGGTCGGTGTGAAGTGGAGGTAGGTTGTCACTGATATCAAGATTGAGAGCGACGCCCTTCTTTTTGGCGACTTCTTGAAACAGGCCGAGGCTTTTTTCACCAAATTGTCGAAAATCGACGTCGACTTTTTTAACAACGGGAACGAGAGACGTTTCATCATCTAAGACCCGCTCGCACGTCTTAACCATATCAACAGAGGCATCATGAACGATTTGCGCCCACTTGCGCATTTGTTCAATGGTGACGTTTTCACGTTTCATATCGCACATGATTTGGGTAAACCCAACCATCGCATTCAAAGGATTTTTGATATCGTGAGCAAGCCGGGAAACGGTCGGAACCGGACACGTGCCTTTTTGAGTTGAGGCCTCAGAAATATGTGATTTTTTATCTGGCACTGGTATTCCTATAAAACATCATATCAGAGAAATAATAGATCAATTTTAAGGGAATGTGGACTCAATTGCCTGAATGACGCCTGAACTGCCCGGCTTGGTCGTCGTGGCAAACCATTCGACAAGCTTTCCATCTGGCCCAACCAGATACTTGTGAAAGTTCCATTTGGGGGCTGCGAAGGCTCCAAGTTCAGCCCTCGCCCATCTGTAAAACGGGTGGGCTTGATCGCCGCTGACGACTTCTTTCTCGGTTAACGGAAAGGTGATGTGATAATTTGTGTCGCAGAAATCTTTGATTTCAGCACTTGATCCGGGTTCTTGACGGCCAAAGTCATTTGACGGCACGCCAAGGACCACCAAACCTTTGTCGGCATAGCGGTCTTGCAAGGCTTGTAAGCCTTCGTACTGAGGTGTGAAGCCACAAAACGAGGCCGTGTTCACCACCAGAACCGTTTTGCCCTGAAACTGGCTTAGGGACAGCGGTTCACCGTCAATAGACGTGAAGCTGAAATCATGTGCGGTTTCTGCCCAAGCTGGCAGGCTGATCAGCACTGCAAATAAAAATGTGAAGACTTTAACCAAAGCGTTCTTCCTTCCACGGGTCACCGTTGTTGTGATAGCCACGCACTTCCCAATATCCGGGGCAGTCGTCTTCTAAAAATGTAATATGTTTGACCCATTTCGCACTTTTCCAGAGGTATAGCTTGGGGATGATCGGACGCACCGGGCCACCGTGTTCGCGCGATATGGGCTCGCCATTCCAGCTGTGCGCCAAGATCACATCATCGTCATCAAAAGATGCCATGGGAACGTTTGTTGTATAGCCATCATGGCTGTGAAAGATCAGGAACTTGGCTTCAGGCTTAGGCTTCACAATACTTAAGAAGTGTTTCGCGGTCACCCCGGCCCAATCATTGTCGAACCGCGACCACGTGGTCACACAGTGAATATCGGTAGTGAGGTTGACTTGGGGTTGAGCCTGAAAATCATCCCACCCCCAATCAATTGGGTTTTCGATCAGGCCCGAAGCCGTTAAACGGTAATCTTTGGGATCAATCAGGGGCTGATGACCCAAATCAAGAATGGGAAATTTGGCGGTCAGGTTTTGCCCTGGGGGAAGACGGGATTTGTCTGACATGGCGTTGACCTCTTTAATCTAGGTTTTTGTGGCTCATCATGCGCGCCTTGTCGCGCTTCCAATCGCGATCTTTAGACGTCTGACGTTTATCGCCTTTGTTTTTACCTTTGCCCAAGCCCAATTCGACCTTGGCAAGGCCGCGTTCGTTGAAAAAGATGCTCAACGGCACAAGGGTGTAACCTTCGCGCGTGTTCGACATCATCAACCGATCAATCTCGCGACGATGCAGCAACAATTTGCGCTCGCGCCGAGGATCCATATGCCCCGTGTGCTGAGCCGCCGCCGCATATTCTGGTATATAGGCATTGATCAGGAACAATTCACCATCTTTATCTTGAGCATAGGATTCTTGAATGCTGCTGGACCCTTTGCGCAAGGATTTGACCTCGGACCCCATCAACATGATGCCGGCTTCGACCGTGCTTTCGATGTAATAGTCGTGACGAGCCTTGCGATTTTGCGCAACAATATCGCCGTCGGGTCCGTGTTTCTTTTTCTTTTTGGCCATAAGGGTGCTGCTTAGTCTATCAAGTTCAGTTCACGCATGGCCGCTTCGACTTGGGCCTTAGAACTGTCTGAAATTTCCACCATGGGAAGACGCATTTCATCCGTACAAAAGCCCAGCAATTGTGCCGCGTATTTGACCGGACCGGGGCTGCTTTCGCAAAACATTGATCTGTGAAGATAGACCAATTTGTCTTGAATGGCCTGAGCCTCTGCCACGTCCCCTGCATTCCAAGCATTGTGTTGCTGGGCACACAAAGCTGGCGCAATGTTGGCCGAGACCGAAATACAGCCGTGACCACCCGCGACCAAGAAAGGAATGGCGGAGGCGTCTTCACCAGATAACTGGCAAAAATCAGGGCCAATTTCACGCCGCACAAGCCCGGGCAAAGCCAAATCGGCCGTGGCATCTTTGACCCCCACGACATTCGATAACCCGGCAATTCTTTTCATGGTGTCGAGTTCAATATTCACCACGGAACGCCCCGGAATGTTGTAGACGATGATGGGAATTTCGGCGACCGCATTGATGGCTTCGTAATGGGCGAAAAGTCCCGCTTGGGTCGGTTTGTTATAGTACGGAGACACCACCAAAAGCGCATCTGCCCCAGTTGATTGAGCATGTTGAGCCAAATCGACGGCTTCAGAAGTCGAGTTTGAGCCCGCCCCTGCCAAGACTGGAACGCGACCGCTTGCGGCTTCGATGCACAGTTCTGTCACATGTTTGTGTTCGGCATGGCTCATGGTTGGCGATTCACCGGTGGTTCCACAAGGGACCAAACCGTGCGTGCCTTCATTCACTTGCCAATCGACAAAGGACTGAAACTGATCATCATTAATTTTGCCGTCTGTAAATGGTGTCACCAGAGCAACAAAAGAACCTTTAAACATAAGCCGTCTCCTGGGAGCGTATCCCCTTGTTTATGGCGCGAACTTAGCCTCTCTCTAGGTTGTCGGCAAGACCTGCTTAACGACTTATACAAACAAAGGAATTTAGAGACCCTTGAGAGACCGTTTCAGAGGCGTTACGCTCGTCTTTGCAGATTCGCAAATAAGGATAATAAATGACAAGGATCGCACGCCTTCCGGCTTTATCAAAAGCTGGAAAACGGGTGAAAACCGCAGCATTTTCGCTGTGCCTGTTGTCGGTCCTAATGCTTTGTTTGTCAGCGCCCTTGATGGCTAAAATGACCAAAGCTCCTTTGCCGCCGCGCAAGCCTGATATTAAGCTGCTCTATCCTGATCGCTTCCAACCTCCCCCAACATTGATTTCACGTTCGGATGCCGCCATTGCCAAAAAGGCCTTTAAAGCCATTGACCGCAATCGTTTTAAGGACGCGAAAAAACTTGCGCGCAACATTCAAGACAAAGACCTAAAACGTCTTTTGACTTGGAAATCCCTAACCGCAAGGCGATCCCCTGCCCGTTTTAAAGACATCAAAGTGTTTTTGGATTCAACAAAAGACTTAAACCAAGACTGGCCCCAACGGCGCACCTTGATGAAGCGCGCCGAAGAAACCATGCCGTCTAAATTGCCCCCCCAAGACGTTTTGGCGTGGTTTAAGACCATGGGTGGCCCGGTTTCTAACCAAGGGCGCGTGCGCGAGGCTGAGGCCCATCTCAAGCTGGAACCAACAGCCAAAGCCATTCGCGTCATCCGCAAGCTTTGGATTGATGGAAACTTTACCAAAACCCAAGAAAAACAATTTTATCGACGCCATAAAAAGCACATTTCAAAAGCCGATAATGTCGCCCGTTTGGAACGCTTGGTCTGGTCGGAACGGTTTTGGCCTTCACGACGTCAAATTTGGAAAGTTGATGATGCAACCCGCAAGCTCGCCGTCGCGCGTTTATGGTTGATGCGCCGGGAAGGCAATGTCGACAAAGCGATCAAAGAGGTTCAAAAATCGGCTCCTCACCTTATCGACCATGCTGGATTAATCTTTGAAAGAGCCAGATGGAGACGCCGCAAAAACCGCACCGATGAGGCGGCTCAATTGGTATTGGATTTTAAAGGGGATCTCATTCGTCCCGATAAATGGTGGGGTGAGCGCGCGATTTTGGCGCGGTCTTACTTACAAAAAGACAATCCACGCAAAGCCTATATCTTAGCCAGCAAACACGGGGTTTCGCCGGATAATGCCGCTAAATATTCCGAGGCTGAATGGTTAAGCGGTTGGATACAATTGCGTTTTTTAAACAATCCTGAAAACGCCTTAAAGCACTTCACCAATATGCTTAACGTTGTGAACTATCCAATATCAGTATCACGAGGCGCTTATTGGTCTGCCCGTGCGGCCTTGGCCTTAGAGCAAACGGACCGTGCAAGGTCATGGTTGGTGCAAGCGGCCAGCCATCCAACGACGTATTATGGTCAATTGGCTTCGGCACGTTTGGGCCGCATTGTTTCCCCACCGCTTGACTCTGAAACGCTTCGCCCCAGCAAAGCTGTCCAGTCAGCCTTTAAAGCCAATACCATTCGTCGCGTGGCGCAAATCCTAGCTGAAATCGGTGAGAGACAACGCATGCGTCCCTTTATCATTCATTTAGCGGATGCGGACCCCTCCGGTCCATGGAAGAAACTCACCGCTGATTTTGCGACGCGCTATGGCCGCCCCGATTTGGCCATCAGCGTTTCGAAGTCATCCGAACGCAAAGGGTTACCATTGGGCTCTGTAAGTTACCCCGCCTTAAAACCACCGCGCCATAAGGTTATTACGGCGCCTGTTGAAACGCCCCTTGTGCTGGCCGTCATTCGCCAAGAAAGTGCCTTTTATTTCAATGCAAAAAGCCATGCGGGGGCGCGGGGGTTAATGCAGGTGATGCCGGCAACGGCCAAGCTTGTGGCGCGGGCCAATCGTTTGCCGTATTCGCGCGAACGCCTCACCCGCGATCCGACCTATAATCTTATTATTGGGCAAGTGTACTTATCAGACATGGTGGGAAAGTTTGAAGGCTCTTACCCCATGGCCTTAGCTGCCTATAACGCAGGCCCTCACCGGGTTAAACGTTGGGTTCGGACCTTTGGTGATCCCCGCACTCAAGCGGTCGACCTGATCGACTGGATTGAAATGATCCCCTATACGGAAACGAGAAACTACGTTCAGCGCGTTCTTGCAAATCTTGGCGTCTATCGCGTTAAATTGAGGGTTGAGCAGGCAAAATTACCGCAGTCTTAGGCCCAAAACGGATATCTTCATTTTAGGCCTCGTTATTTATGCAAAGGACATCGTTTATTTTGTCTAAGATATTTTCTGAGCGCACGGGCTTGTGCAGCAGACTGAAGCCACTTTTCATCGCTTCATGTATGCGTTTTGGCGCTGTATCCCCCGTCAGCAAAAACGCCGGAACGTCTTCCTTAAAGGTTTTACGTATGAATGCGATTGCATCGACGCCTGTCACACCATTCGCCAACCGATAGTCTGCAATGATAATATCAGGCGGTGTGGACAGAGCCATGAGCTGGGCCGTATTCACCGCGCTTGACACGTCATTTAACCCCAACACCGCATGGCCCGCATTTTCGAGAACGAGCCTTAAGGCCTCGCGAACCTGATCTTCGTCCTCGATGATGACAATTGAAAGCCCCTTGATGCGGCTTATGTTGTCATTCCCCTTCGTATGATCCAACTGCGCCGACTGATCTTGGGCCAAAGGCACTTTTAAAGAAAATACGGTCCCACATCCGGGCTTGGAGTTAACGTTAAGGTCGTGATTGAGCAGTTTGGAAACGCGTTTGACGATGGCAAGCCCTAGGCCGAGGCCTTTTTCCTTGTTCCTGGCCTCGTTGTCGATTTGATAGAACTCGTTAAAAATCTCCTTGATATGCTTTTCAGAGATGCCTTTGCCGGAATCCCAAACTTGCAACAGGGCGTATCCGTCTGACAAGCGGCGACAGCCCATCAGAACGCGTTGCGTTTCTGAATGCATAAATGCATTCGTAATCAAATTGCGCAAAATAGAAATGATGAGCGTTTGGTCAGAGTTGATGACCACAGAGCACGGAACGCAAGAAAATTGAATGTTATTTGATCGAGCGGTGTCTTCATATTCCTCAAGGAGATGTGAAAACATCGAAGAGATTTTAAACGGTTCATTTTTGACTCTTACGACACCGGCGTCGAGACGCGATACATTTAAGAGTGTGTTTAAGAGCGAACTCAGACTGTGCGCGCTTTCTTCAACTTTCCCCAAAATGTTGAGTTTTCTCGCATCGTGCTCGTCGTTTTTTAAAGCGTGAATAAACAGGCTAATCGCCTGGACCGGCTGTCGCAAATCATGACTGGCTGCCGCGAGAAACTTGGTTTTAGCGACGTTCGCTTGCTCGGCTTCATTCTTCTTCTCCACTAGCTGGAGCTCGACATCCTTTTGTCTGGTCACATCGTGAAAAATGCCAAATACATTACCGCCCCCCCAATGATACCAGACTTCACAGAACCTGATCGTACCATTTTTGCATGCCACGCGGCACTCCAACGGATAGGGTGATGTTACGAGGTTGAGATCATGTGTCACTTCAATCAAATCAGCCCATCCAGAAATAATCTGTTCACGATAGTCTGGGTCTGGGTAAGCCTTCGTAAACCATTTTTCCATCGTATCAATGTCACACAAATCCCAGCCGACTAACTTATGGAAGCTCTGGTTAAAAAAACCGACACTGGTGTTATCAGTTTCAGCACGGATGATGGCTACGGGGAATTTGTTAATGATCTCTTCAATCTGCTTATTTGATTGAATGAGTTTGTCTTCCGCTAATTTCTTAGCGTCAATATTATGCCAAACGACATGAATAACCCGATTGTCTTGGGATGATATGTGCGTCAGGGAAACTTCGATCCATATTGGCGTTCCATCCGCCTTTAAGTGAATCCACTCAAAGCGGTTATGTCCCTTTTCTACAGCGAGCTGTATCATCTCATCGGCCTTTTCATCGGAACGCCGACCATCGGGTTGTGTCAGGGGAGAAATTTTCGAGGGATGCATCTGCAATAGATCTGCGGGTGCGCCATAGCCCAACATCCGTACGGCGGCATCATTACACTGAATGAAACACTCATTTTCAATGATCAACATTCCATCTAACGCAGATTCAAAAAGTTCCTGGTAGGTACTCTGATCGATCATTGTGAAGAGGCCCTTTTTGTTTGGGAATTATTACATTCATTCAGTGAGGTCATTCAGCCTCATAAAATTCGTCTTTAGTGTTTATATAGGTACGGGCATGAATTATGTCCCTCAATAACCTTCTCACAAGCTTATTGAGCAGTGTCTCTGCTTAAGTTATCTAAGAATAATAAATTCTCACGGACATTAAGGTCCGATTATGGTTCTGAGATGACATTTTAGAAAATTGGTCAAAAAAAATGCGGCCATCATTTCTGACCGCCGCATTTTAAACAGATTGATTGACTCCTAAGGCGCTTTTAAAAGCGTAGGGAAGCCTATTTACCAGCAGCCACTTTAGCGGCTTGGGCTTGTTGATTGCCTTGTGCCGGAGCTGTGGGTTTGTTTTGCTGCACTTGTTTGCCCGACTTAACCACCAAATTTACGCGGTCTTCAGCAGGCTTTCCATTTGTGGCGATCGTGTTTGTTTGAGCCGGAGCCGTTTGTGTCTCTGTCGGCACAGCATCTTCGACTTCTTGCTCATTCATATGAACCATGTGCCCTTCCAAGAAAGCGCCTTCTTGGATTGATAGGTTTTCATGGTGAATGTCACCGATAACATGTGCGGTTTTGGCAAGGTTTACGAACTTCGCCTTGATTTGGCCATTCACATTACCGTGCACGCGCACCGTTTCTGCAAAAATTTCACCCGTAATTTTTGCGTTTTGGCCAACAAGAAGAACTTTGGCATGAATGTCGCCAGAGACTTGGCCGTCGACTTGAATTTCGCCATCACTGACCAAATCACCTTTGACCTTGAGATCAGAGCTGATGATGGACGGAACGGTACGAACTTGTGTCCCTGCTGGGAGCTTATTTTTATTCCTGGAAAACATTACGGCCTGCCTTAATAAATTGCATGGGGTCCAAACCTTTGTCACGGAACATGATTTCGTAGTGCAAGTGGTTACCGGTGCTACGCCCGGTGCTGCCAATGCGCCCGATTTTTTCCGCAAATTGGACCGTTTGTCCTTTTTTGACGGTAACTTTGGAGAGGTGAGCATAGCGCGTTTTGATGCCTGCACCATGATCTATTTCAACCAATTTACCAAAATTACCTTTCCATCCGGCATGAGTGACCACACCCGCAGCCGTCGAAAGCACAGGAGCACGTGGTGAAGAACCGAAGTCCAAACCATAGTGCATGGACCATCTTCGGTTCACAGGATCACGGCGTTTGCCGAACTTTGATGTCATGTAAAATCCTTGCAACGGCGGTGCAAACGGCAACTTTTTGATGACCGATTGCAGGCTTTCCGTATAGGCAAGACGATTTTCTAAGTTTTGGAGTTTAGATTTCAAACGTCCCCCCGGACGTTCATCGGCCTTAAATTCAATAAAGGGTCCGCCCTGTCCGGCAACCAATTCTTCATCACCTGCCATCAGGTCTTCAACATCAAGACCAGCCATCTCGATGAGGCTTTCCATGCTGGCAATAAAGTTATCAGATTGTTCCGTAAGGCGTTCAACCGTGCCGTTTTCTTTTTCTTCTAACTGCACAAGTTTGTCTTCTAACACTTTGATATCATGACGCATCTTTGTGCTTTCCAAAAGCGCTGTATTGCGTTCGGTTAAAGCATCTTGCAAATCGGTGTCAATGGAAGCCATGTCGTCTTTAAGCGAGAAGTTGCGTTCAGCCAAAGACTGCATCTGGGTTTCAACATCGCCCAATTGTTTATGCATCGCGTTGCGCGCAGCTTCTACTTTGGCGCGGGCTTGGCGTGAAGATTTTAAGGTCGTTAGATTTTTTTGAATTGTGCTGTTTTTACCGGCCAAGCTCATCATCATGGCTTGGTTGGCTTCCAAATCGCGAACCACATTTGAAAAACGCTTCTGATAATCGGCGACTTCACCCATTAAAGAGCGATAGGCAACGCGAACTTCGGCAATTTCAGCATCTTTAGCAGCCAACTGAACTTCATGAAGGAAGACGCTGCCTGTTGAAAAAGCAACCCAGCCAAAAAAGGCCAAGAAAACAGCTGCACAAGCACCTTGAAAGCGAGAGGTGAAGTTCAGGCACTTTGCATGACCTTCACTTCTGAACATGATTTGACGAAACGGGAATAAGATCGTCAGACGTTCGTCTGCCCACCCCTTAACCGTTTTAATAAACGACATATTTTGTTGTCGCTCGTCTGTCATGAACAAGGCCTTTGAAAATCAAGCACACCAAACATATTGGCGAACTCAAGAAAAATTTATCGCTTTCTTACACATAATCAAAAAATACTTATATCTCAAAGCACTAGATGATTGTGTTTTTTTATAAAGGAAGACCTGACAACAACACTAAAGTTTAGTGTTTATTAACCCTACCCCCAATAATGCCCCAAAACTATCCGCACAGGCGTCATG
>Ga0316189_10002094_pt1 | contig 19651 bp, 20 predicted proteins | sample LowCovwburrow_MG_FD_204930 | JGI IMG/M metagenome (GOLD analysis project Ga0316189, IMG submission 204930) | Coastal sediment microbial communities from Maine, United States - Lowes Cove worm burrow | ecosystem: Environmental > Aquatic > Marine > Coastal > Sediment | place: USA: Maine... | reverse complement strand
ATTGTCCAAAGTAATTACACGAATAGAAAAATCTAAAGATTTTTCAAAAATCAGTGGGAATTAGTGTAATTCGTGGTTTAAGGTTTTCATGCTGTATGTTGAATCAATTCCATTTTAAACTAGAGTTTGGTATTTTGTTAAATACTTGATTTTAAAATATTTAAACAACCTGTCAATAGTAGTAGACTGTTAAATATTAGATAAAAATAAGGTAAGAACTTTGTTTTTTTGTAATTTTGCGTTGTGATAAAACAAGTATTACATAGAGGTTTTTCATTTGTGTTAGCATTTTTAGTGTTGTTTTCTACAGTATCGTTTACTGTTGAAAAACACTTTTGCGGAGACATTTTAGTTGATGTTGCTATTTTTACGGATAGCGATAAATGTGCTATGGAAGCACAAGAAATACTGATGAAAAAAACCTGTTGTAAAGATGAGGTTGATGTGGTTAAAGGTCAAGACGAACTCAAAACATCTGCTTCTGAAGACTTAGGTTTCGAACAGCAACAATTTATTGCAACATTCACATATTCCTACTTAAATCTTTTTGAAAGTTTAGATAAACAAATCATTCCTCATAAAGATTATTCTCCACCCAATTTGGTCACCGATATTCAGGTTTTAGACCAAGTATTCATTATTTGATTTTTCCATTCCTGCGAATGCAGGAATCTTACGATGCTATCATGAGTGTTTTTTATTTCTTTTTTTACAGGAATAACGGACTTAATATTAATCAAAATTAAATAAAAAATGAAACATACATATATAGTTACAGGCATGACCTGTAATGGTTGTAAAGCATCCGTTGAAAATGCTTTAAATACCGTTGCAGAAGTTGAAAACGTTTCAGTCAATCTGGAAAACGCAGAGGCTACAATAAAAATGTCAGAGCATATAACAATTGAAACTTTGCAAAAAGCCTTGTCTTATAAATATCAAATTTCAGAAAATAAAAAAAATGTATTTAAAACGACTTCGAATTTTAATGTTGAAGACGAAAAATCAGATTTAAAACAATTATTTCCTCTTTTTTTAATTTTTGGCTATATTATAATTTCAGCTATTCTTTTAAACAATAATCCTTGGGATACTAATGGGTTTATGCTCGATTTTATGGGTTTGTTTTATATCGTATTTAGCTTTTTTAAGTTGCTCGATTTAAAAGGTTTTCCAGAAAGTTTTAAAATGTACGATCCTGTTGCTAAAGTAGTGCCTGTTTATGGTCGGGTTTATCCATTTATTGAACTCGCATTAGGCGTCTTTTTTTTAATGCGCATACAAATTTCTATTGCGTTAATAATCACTTTAATCATTTTAGGGATGACCACTATTGGAGTTACCAAAACGTTACTTGATAAAAAATCTATTCAATGTGCGTGTTTAGGGACTGCCTTAAAATTACCTATGACCAAAGCGACATTTATAGAAAATAGCATCATGATTATTATGGCTGTTATCATGTTATTAAAAATCTACAATTAAAAATGAAACATATAATATATCTCATACTAATGCTTCCCATACTTATGTCTTCTCAAGAGAAGATTACGGGGATGATTATGGAGGCAAACGAAAAAAACGAACATATAGGTTTAGCTGGTGCTAATGTATATTGGCTCGGTACATCGGTTGGCACAGTTACCAACATTGATGGCGTGTTTTCTCTTGAATATAAAAAAGAATACACCAAATTGGTGATTAGTTATATTGGTTTTAAAACCGATACCCTAACTATAACAGCACCTAAAATGGTCCACCATTGGTTACAGCCTACTAGCGATTTAGATGCTGTTACTGTAACTTCTAGAAAACAAGCTACTGCCAAATCGTATTTACAAGTAACAAATACGTTTACAGTTAGTAGTGACGAATTGCTTAAAGCTGCATGTTGTAATTTGTCTGAAAGTTTTGAAACCAACCCGTCTATCGATGTGAATTTTGCTGATGCCATTTCGGGTACACGACAAATAAAAATGCTAGGACTTACAAGTCCGTATATTTTAATTGCTACTGAAAATATTCCATCTATTCGCGGAGCGTCACAAGCATTTGGCTTAAGTTTTATTCCTGGTACTTGGGTCGAGAGTATCCAAATTACTAAAGGTGCAGGAAGTGTAGTTAATGGTTATGAAAGTATTGCAGGACAGATAAATGCAGAATTAGTAAAACCAGCTACCGATGATAAGTTATTTGTCAATTTGTACGGAGCCACTAGCGAGCGTTTAGAGTTGAATACCCATATTAATACAAAATTGAACGATAAATGGTATACGGGATTATATCTTCATGGTAATACGCATAATAAAGAACATGATGTTAATAACGATGGTTTTTTAGATATGCCTAAGTACAATCAAATTAATATTATGAACCGTTGGCAGTACACCAATCTTGAAAAAGGTTTTGTGAGTTTTATTAATTTAAAATTTTTAAATGACGAAAAGCAAACGGGGCAGTTAGATTTTAATCCCAGTACAGATAAGTTAACTACGAACTCATGGGGTAGTGAAATTGATACCAGACGTTACGAGGTTTCGGCGAAATTAGGATATGTAAATCCAGAAATTCCATACCAAAGTTTGGGTGTGCAAACGGCTTTTAGTAGCCATATTCAAGATTCCTATTTTGGATTGAATCTATATGATATTACCCATAATAGTTTGTATGCAAACGCTATTTACAATTCTATTATAAGTGATTCTCGTCATAAAATAAAAACGGGAATAAGTTACACTTACGACCATTATGATGAGTTAGTAAACATCACAAATTATGAAAGAACAGAGCGTTCTGTTGGCGCTTTTTTTGAGTACAATTACGATAATTTAGATAAGTTGAACCTAACAGCAGGTGTGCGTATTGATAATCATAACCTGTTAGGGACATTTATAACACCTCGTGTACATGCCCGCTATACGCCATGGGAGAAATCTGCTTTACGAGCATCTTTTGGACGCGGAAAACGTAGTGCCAATATTTTTGCTGAAAACCAAAATATGTTTTCAACATCACGAACTATTAATATTTTGAGTTCCTCACCTTCAGGTATACTAGAAGGGGCTATTTATGGCTTAAACCCAGAAATTGCTTGGAACTACGGCTTTTCATATTTACAAGGGTTTAATCTTTTTGGAAGAAAAGCCGATGTAACTTTAGATTATTATAAAACCGATTTTCAAAATCAGGTTGTTGTAGATTATGAGAATCCGCAGGAAGTAAACTTCTATAATTTAGAAGGCGATAGTTATGCCAATAGTTTTCAAGTTGAAATGAATTATAATGTATTTGAGCATTTCGATTTGCGAATGGCTTATAAATATTACGATGTAAAAACCGATTATAATTCTGGGAAATTATCAAAACCATTAGTGCCAACAAATCGTTTGTTTGCTAATGCCTCTTATGAGACATATAACAAAGGAGCAGGTAAAGGGCAATGGAAATTTGATGCCACCTATAATTGGTTAGGGGAGCAGCGTTTTGCGTCAACGGAAACTAATCCAATTCAGTATCAATTACCAAAAAAGACACCAACTTTGGCAACCTTAAATGCGCAGGTAACTAAAGTGTTTTCTTCCAAATTTGAAGTATATTTAGGAGGTGAAAACATTACAAACGTAAGGCAGTCAAACCCTATTTTAGGGTCAGATGACCCTTTTGGTTCAAATTTTGATACTACATTTGTGTATGGCCCAATTTTTGGAAGCATGTATTATGCTGGATTGCGATTTAAAATTTAAATTCTCGCGAATGCGGGAATCTCATGAAAAAGCCACGAATAGTCGAATATATGTTAGAAAACATATTTATGTATTCTTGGTAAAAAAAGAAAAGAACTAGAATTAAACAGATTCCCATCTTCACGGGAATAAAAAATAAAATTAGAAGCAATGAAAAAAATAATAACAGTATTGATTGTATTAGTAGCGACAACAGCGTTTGCACAAAACAAAAATGCACGAGCTTCATTAGAAGTCGATGGTGTTTGCTTAATGTGTAAAACCCGCATAGAAAAAGCAAGCTTAAATACCAAAGGCGTAAAGTCTGCGGTTTGGAATGTAAAAACTCATGAGTTGAAACTTATTTTTGATGAACGTAAAACCAATTTAGATTCTATACAAAGCAATATTCTTGCTGTGGGTCACGACACTAAAGAATTAAAAGCCACCGATGAGGCTTATGCTTCTGTGCATCCATGTTGCAAATACCGCGATGAGGATGTGCTTGACGACCATAAAGATGAAGATGGGAATTAGAAAATGTCTCTTTAATAAAACAAAAGTTCAAAGTTAATTACTTTGGACTTTTTTTTTGGACACTTGAATGTGTGAGAATAAAATGACAACTTCGTTTGCTTGTGCTGTCCCGATAATTGTTGGGATTGTTTCCGTATTAAAACGATTTTATATTAGTATAGCGTTGGCTGTAATAACCTAAAAAAGAAAATCAAAAAAATTGAAATTAAATAATCCAATCAATTTAGGGTTTGGAGATGAGATGCATAGCAGATATTCAAATATAGAAGAAGCTAATGAATATTTAAGGCTTATGAAGTCGTTTGCATATTCCAATACTGATAATTATCGTCAACTCTTTAACTTTATTGCAGGTACCGATTTTCAAGTTCAAATAATGGGTCATTCTTGCGGAATTTCAGATAGAACTTTATTGAATGCTGTTTTTGAAAATCAAAAATGTAAATCTATCAAAGTATTTTATCACAAATATGATGAGCAAAAAGATAATTACTCGAATATTGTTCGAAGTATATCTAGACACTTTAATAAAAAACTTTTAATGAGAAATAAAATTGTAAATAAGACTTTGTCTAGAGAATTACCTCAATTAATAGAATAATTACTGTTGCCAATACCGTATAAAATTAATTGCTGGAAGCCTACTTACGAAAATCTTCGCGAATTTTCTATTCGGTTTGTATTTGCTAACTTTAGCTTAAAATATGCAACTTAGCTATATAACAACGTTAAAAGAATATTTGACAGTACCTCAATACCTCAAACATAAACCACTGAATTTTAAACAAGTAATTGTTGTTCATTCTAAAATTTAGTACCTTTACTCATTCAAAACGGCTACTCACTCAATATCACTTTTATATTAATGTTTCTCTTGATAGATTTGATGTAAACAAAATATTTAGAATTATGAAAACACAATTTGCATTTACACAGAAAAAAGCGCTAAGCACTTTAGGTTATGTTACTTTCCTAATGATTATGACACTTATGTTTAATCCAATTTACGGACAATCTAAAAAAGCATCTACAGAAGTTTCGCAAAATGAAAGAACTGTTAAAGGGATTGTTATCAACGATGAAGGCCCTGTAGAGAGTGCTAGTATTACATTAAAAGGTTCTAAGTCCGGAACTGTTTCTAATAGTAATGGGGAATTTACATTTCCTGAGCCACTAAAAACAGGAGATGTTTTGCTTATTAGTTACTTGGGTTACGAAACCATTGAAGTAAAAATAAAAGACGATACATCTTTTATAAAGCAAATGTTGAGTGAAGATTTAATTGAATTTGTTGGGGCTTTAAATACAAATAAGCCTTATAAATCTAAACGCTCTAATTAAAAAACGCCTAGTTTACATAGCCTTATTTAAATGAAAATGATGCGATATTTATTTTTGTTCATTTTTGTATTCCAATCTCATGCTCAAATATCTGATTTTAATACGATTGATTTTAAAAAAGCCGATAGGATAGCGTTGGAATGCAAAAATGAAAGGCTTAACAATTTACCAAAACTATCGTATAAACTCACCTCAAAATTAACTACAGATGCTGAGCGTTTCAGAGCTATATTTACTTGGGTTTGTGGAAATATAGCTAACGATTATGCCTATTTTTCTAAAAACATGCATAAAAGACGGCGGTTTAAAGCGGATAGCATAAAACTTAAAAATTGGAATACTCAGTTTAGAAAAGCGACATTAAAGAAACTTATAAAAAAGAATAAAACGATATGTACTGGCTATGCTTATCTTTTAAAAGAGCTTGCAAATTTAGCCAATATAGAATGTGAGATCGTACATGGTTTCGCTAAAACAAGTACTATAAATGTTGAAACCCTCGATATGCCAAACCACTCATGGAATGCGGTTAAATTAGATGGTAAATGGTACCTCTGCGACCCAACTTGGGCAAGTGGCACACCTAATCCGTCAACCTATCAATTTGAATTTCAATATAACGATGGGTTTTTTTTATCAAACCCAGAACTCTTTGCTATAAATCATTTTCCTGTTGATGAAAAATGGTTGCTAATTGATAGTGGAGAAGTACCTACGTTTAAAACATTTATTGAATCTCCTATAATTTACGGAAAAGCTTATGCAAATCTCAATAATCATATTGCGCCTAAAAAAATGCATAATATTATACGTAAAAATGAAAAAATCACTTTTAAATACCAGCTTCTTAAACCAATAAATACTAAAAAAATTACTTTGTTAGTCGATAGCGGTTATAGCAGTGAAACAGTTCGTCCAGAATCTACATTGATTAAAAATGAATCCTTAATTGTTGAATATAAATTTAAGAATACTGGTTTTTACGATGTTCATTTTTTAATTGGAAAAGATTTAATTTCTACCTATACATTTAAAGTAAAAAAATAGAATAACCTAATTTGTTCTTGATGGTATGAATGAGTTTTAGTAAACAAAAAACGCCTCAATTGATTGAAGCGTTTTTAATATTTGTGTGTAGAAAAAGGTTAATTACATCATGCCTGGCATGCCGCCACCCATTGGGGGATGACTATGACCTTCTTCAACTTCTTTAATATCAATTAAAGCACATTCTGTAGTAAGAATCATTCCAGCAACAGAAGCTGCATTTTCCAAAGCAATACGAGTTACTTTTTTAGGATCGATAATACCTGCTTTAAGCATGTCTACATATTCTTCAGATTTAGCATCATAACCAAAATCTTTTTTACCTTCTAAAACTTTATTAATAACAACAGATCCTTCTCCTCCTGCATTTTCTACAATAGTACGTAAAGGCGCTTCAATCGCTTTGTTTACTATTTGTACACCGGTAGTTTCATCTAAATTATCTGTTGTAATCTTTTCTAAAACAGATTTTGCTCTAACTAGAGCTACGCCACCACCAGCAACAATACCTTCTTCTACAGCAGCTCTCGTTGCATGTAAAGCATCATCAACACGGTCTTTTTTCTCTTTCATTTCAACTTCGCTAGCAGCACCAACATAAAGAACAGCAACACCACCTGCTAATTTAGCTAAGCGTTCTTGTAGTTTTTCTTTATCGTAATCGCTAGTTGTTGTTTCAATTTGAGATTTAATTTGGTTAACTCGGGCTTTAATATCTTTAGCATCTCCAGAACCGTTAACAATAGTTGTATTGTCTTTATCAACAGTTACCGTTTCTGCAGTGCCTAACATACTTAAGTCTGCATTTTCTAAAGTAAATCCTCTTTCTTCAGAAATAACAGTTCCCCCAGTTAAAATGGCAATATCCTCAAGCATGGCTTTACGTCTGTCTCCAAACCCTGGTGCTTTAACAGCAGCAATTTTAAGTCCACCACGTAATTTGTTCACTACTAAAGTGGCTAGAGCTTGTCCGTCTACATCTTCAGCTATAATTAATAAAGGGCGACCAGATTGAGCGACAGGCTCTAATATTGGTAAGATCTCATTTAGGTTTGAAATCTTTTTGTCAAATAATAAAATGTATGGATTTTCTAAATCGGCAATCATTTTATCTGCATCGGTTACAAAGTAAGGTGATAAATACCCTCTATCGAATTGCATACCCTCAACCACATCAACGTATGTTTCCATACCTTTTGCTTCTTCAACAGTAATAACGCCTTCTTTTCCAACTTTACCAAAAGCAGTAGCGATTAGTTCGCCGATAGTATCATCGTTATTTGCAGAAATAGCAGCAACTTGTTTTATTTTTTCTGAAGAGTTGCCAACTTGTTTTGCTTGTTTTTCAAGATCAGCAGTAATAGCAGTAACAGCTTTATCTATACCTCGTTTTAAATCCATTGGATTTGCACCAGAAGCTACATTTTTTAAGCCTTCTTTAACGATTGCTTGTGCTAAAACAGTAGCAGTAGTTGTACCATCACCAGCTAAATCGTTAGTTTTAGAAGCTACTTCTTTTACCATTTGTGCACCCATGTTTTCGTGGGCATTATCTAATTCAATTTCTTTAGCTACTGTTACACCATCTTTGGTTACTTGTGGTGCTCCAAAACTTTTACTAATAATTACGTTACGCCCTTTAGGACCTAATGTTACTTTTACTGCATTTGCTAATGCATCAACGCCACGTTTTAATCCGTCGCGTGCATCAATATCAAACTTTATATCTTTTGCCATAATTAAAAATTTTGTTTAAAATTTTAAACTCTCAATATTCAAATATCAAATTCCAATTTTGGAACTGCTAAATCATGAAGAAAGTTTTTGGAATTTATTTTTTGTTTTTTTTGGAATTTGCAATTAAACAATTGCTAAAATATCACTCTCACGCATGATTAAATAATCAGTACCTTCAAGTTTAAGTTCTGTCCCAGCATATTTGCCATATAAAACAGTATCGCCAACTTTTACAGTAATAGGTTCGTCTTTAGTGCCTTTTCCTGCAGCAACAACTTCACCTTTTTGTGGTTTTTCTTTAGCGTTATCTGGAATAATAATTCCTGAAGCTGTTTTAGTTTCAGCAGCAGCGGGTTTTATAACAACTCTGTCTGCTAATGGTTTAATGTTTAAGCTCATTTGTGAATTTATTTTTTAATTAATTAAATTATGTTTAACGCTTAAGTGTTATGCTAAAAATGTGCCAATATTTTTAAACTGACAAACTTGCAGAAACAAAAAAATGCCAACTGGTTGAGCTGGCATTTTTTTGTTTCTGTATTACTATTATCAATGTCCTGTTGAATCTGCAGGAGTCGTTGTATTATTTGTTGTAGGTAACGGTGTTGTTGCTGGTAAAGGTTGCGTTGTTGCTGCATTAGGGTCTAATGCTTTAGACTCTATACTATCTCCACCTTTGCTAATGGTTATATTAGATGCTAATATTAACACTAACAACAATGTTGCTAAAGTCCATGTGCTTTTGTCTAAAAAGTCGGTTGTCTTTTTTACACCACCTAATTGTTGTGTTCCACCACCTCCAAAAGAAGATGATAATCCACCACCTTTAGGATTTTGTACCATAATTACTACGATTAGTAAAAATGCTACGACTACGATTAATGCTAAAAATATTGTAAACGTACCCATTATTCTTTATTCTTTATTATTTTGTTCTTGTAATTGTTCTACTGCCTTAATTTGGTTTGCAAAGAAACTACTTTTTTCTGGATATTTCAAACTTAAAACTTTATAAGATTGAATTGCTTTTTTATAGTTTTTTTGTTCAACATAAATACGTGCTAAAGTTTCAGTCATTAAAGCTTCTGGTTGAATCATTTGAGCTTTAGCTAAATTTCCTTTAGAAGTTGAAGCTTTTAGCGGATTAATTTTAGGGTTTTGAGTGATAAATTTATCAATTAATTCGAATTTTTTAGCTTTTTCAGTTTTGTCTGAAACTACTTTTTCTTCCTTTAGAAGATTTGTTTCTTCTCTTTTAATAGGCTTAAAATGTGTGAGTTTTAGCCACTCGTTAAACGAATGTGTTTCTCTTTTATCAAATTGAAGCGGTTTACCTAAATTTAAAATATCTGTAGCAGATGCTTCTTGTGTTTTAGTGTCTTTGGTAACATTTTCGATAAGTTCAGATTCGTCTAAAACAAAAGCTTTTTTAGTAGGTTCTTCTTTAGGTTGAAATAGGGCTGGGTCTAAAACGCCATGGGTATCTTTAATTTGTTGTTTTAAAGCCTCGTCTATAGCTACGCTTTTGTTTACAGAAATATCTTCAACAGTGACATCAATATCTTTTAAATGTGCTGTATTTTGTTTAATGAATTGAGATATTTCGTTTTGAATAAAGATTTCCGATGTTATAAAATCGAATAAAATACTTCTATCGGTTGTATAAGCCGCAGTGGTTTTAAGTTCTTGATTGTATTTAAAGCTACTTTGATCTTTTAATCCTTTAAGATGTATTGCACGCGCCGATTGAAAATAAGGAAACTCATCAATAATAGATTTTACTGCCTCGGTTTGCTCATCTGTTATGACTTGTGGGTTTTGTAGGATGTATGTGAAATCTGTTGGATTCATTAAAAATTTACTTTTTAGTTAGGTGATTTGGAGAGCCTCAATCACCGATAACTTAATATTTAATTTAAAAAACGAACGATAGCTGAAACTCTCGAAACCTAGTAGCTGAAACTTTCGAAACTTGGTAGCTGAGGCTCTCGAAGCTACCATTTGGCTAAAGTGGCGTTAATGATATCTTGTGTTAAACGTTCAAAAATTTCTTCGTGTGCTGTTGCTTTTTGTCCGCCAACAAGTTGCGCACTCCCAGGGTAATCGTAAAAAAACGAAAAGCTTTTTCCTTCTTCATTATCTTCTTCGTTATTGGTATTGTAAAAACTAATTTTTACACCTATAGTTAATCTGTTTTGTGCTGCTCTATTATCTGATGTTGCTGTGGTTGGAGAAACTCTATACGTAGTAATTTCGCCTTCGTAAACTAAGTCTGCATTCGATGTTACAAGACTATAATTGGTTTGGTCTAAAATTAAATCCTGTAGTGCATTTTGGAAATCACGTTCTAAACCAGGTTCTACTAACGGCGCATTATTTTCAAAACGATTGACTTGAAAGGTTTTCGCTTTTATAGAAGTAGGTTGTGTAAAACCATATATACCGCAAGACTCAAATGTTATTACTGCTAATATTAAAAAGATGTATTTTATATGTTTCATTTTTTTTGATTAGTGTTTTATCACTTTTTAGATCTGTCAGGTTTTTACTTGTGCTGAGCCTGTCGAAGTAAAAACCTGATAGGTATCTTCTGGTTTTATTATACAACGATTATTGTTTTTTAATGTTGCGTTTTACTGTTTACTGCTCCCAATATCTGTCGGGACTGGGACTGCCTACTTATTTAAAGATCATATTGCTTAATCTTTCTGTATAAGGTACGCTCGCTTATCCCTAATTCGGCAGCTGCTAATTTACGTTTTCCTTGGTGGCGTTCAAGCGATTTTTTTATTAATTCTAATTCTTTGTCGTGTAACGATAAGGTTTCCTCTTCTTCAATCTCTTCAGCAAAGTGATATTTATCTTGTGTATTCGTACTTTCGTTATGAGAATTTGAATGCTCAGGAATTGATATAACTTCGGTTTTTGTTAAAGTCTCTTCGTAATCTCTTTCAGCATCATCGTCACCATAAATTTTTTGAATTAAACTTTCATGATCTTTTTCTACATCTTTTACATTACCGTTTTTCATGAGCTCCATGGTGAGCTTTTTTAAATCATTCAAATCGCTTTTCATATCGAAAAGCACTTTGTATAAAATTTCACGCTCGCTACTAAAATCACTTTCTGTTTTCGATGTTTTAATAACTGCTGGTAAATTACTTCCAGAAGTGGGTAGATACCCTTGAAGTGTTAAAGCAGTTATAGTGCGGTTTTGCTCTAAAACAGAAACCTGTTCGGCTATATTACGTAGTTGGCGAATGTTACCGCTCCAGCGATGTTTTAATAACACTTGAATAGCGTTATCGGTTAATTTAATCGTTGGCATTTTATATTTTAAGGCAAAATCGCTAGCAAATTTTCTAAACAATAAATGAATATCATCTTGACGTTCGCGAAGCGGTGGTAAATGAATATCTACCGTGCTTAACCTATAGTACAAGTCTTCTCGAAACTTTTCTTTATTAATAGCATCAAACATATTTGCATTGGTTGCCGCTACAATACGTACATCGGTTTTTTGTACTTTACTGGAGCCTACTTTTATAAACTCGCCATTTTCTAAAACACGTAATAACCGCACTTGTGTTGTTAGTGGTAATTCGCCAACTTCATCTAAAAAAATGGTACCGCCATCGGCAACTTCAAAATAGCCAGAACGTGTTTGCGTGGCGCCTGTAAAAGCACCTTTTTCGTGCCCAAAAAGTTCACTGTCGATAGTGCCTTCTGGAATAGCACCACAGTTTACAGCAATATATTTATTGTGTTTTCTATGTGATAATTGATGTATTATTTTAGGAATACTTTCTTTACCAACACCAGATTCTCCAGTAACTAAAACCGAAATATCTGTTGGTGCCACTTGAATCGCTTTTTCAATAGCGCGATTTAGTGCCGTTGTATTACCAATAATACCAAAACGTTGTTTTGTTGATTGTACTGATTCCATAAGTTAGCCCCTAAACTCCAAAGGGGAAATTTATAATGTTAATAAAACTATTTTGTTTTGTTCTTTTTTGAATCATTATTCTTTGTCCTTTTTATGCGTTTGAGTGAGTATTCCTCCCCTTCGGGGAGGTTAGGTGGGGCTTCCCTCTCCAATAAGTGTCGCACTCGTACAGTCTGTAACTTTTACCTTAACAAATTCACCAATGTTATAATTTCCTTTTGGAAATACACATACGATATTTTGTGGCGTTCTTCCAGACCATTGTGTATCAGATTTTTTAGATTCTTTTTCAATTAAAACTTCTACAGTTGTATTGAGCCATTCTTTAGTCCTAATTTCACTATGTATTCGCTGTAAATCGACAATGTCTTGCAGTCTGCGTTTTTTTACTTCTTCTGGGACATCATCTTCCATATTTCGTCCAGCCATAGTTCCTGGGCGTTCAGAATAGGTAAACATATAACCGAAATTGTATTTTACATAGTCCATTAATGAGACGGTATCTTGAAAATCGGCTTCAGTTTCGGTTGGAAAACCAGTAATCATATCCTGACTTATAGCACAATTTGGAATAATTCGACGAATGTTATCAATCAATTCCATGTACTCTTCACGCGTATGCAAACGATTCATAGCTTTTAAAATACGGTTACTTCCACTTTGCACAGGTAAATGAATATGGTTACAGATATTATTGTATTTCGCCATGGTTTCAATCACATCCAAGGTTAAATCTTGCGGATTTGAGGTTGAAAAACGAATACGCATTTTGGGCTGTGTTTTGGCGCACAGTTCTAAAAGATTAGAGAAATTTACAGACGCCGCTTTTTGAATACCGCTGGCTTTATCAAAATCTTTTTTTAATCCGCCACCGTACCACAAATAACTATCTACATTTTGCCCTAGTAAGGTGATTTCTTTAAAACCTCTGTTCCATAAATCGTTAACTTCTTCAATAATACTTTGTGGATCACGACTACGTTCACGTCCGCGTGTAAAAGGTACTACACAAAAGGTACACATATTATCACAACCACGGGTTATGGAAACAAAAGCAGTAACACCGTTACTATTTAAGCGCACTGGCGATATATCGCCATAGGTTTCTTCTTTAGAAAGCATGACGTTTATGGCATCTCTACCTTCGTTAACTTCGGCTAAAAGATTGGGTAAATCTTTATACGCATCGGGTCCCACAACCAAATCAACTATTTTTTCTTCTTCAAGAAATTTGGTTTTTAGTCGTTCTGCCATACATCCCAAAACGCCAACCTTCATTTTAGGATTATGGTCGCGTTTTACGGCATTATATTTCTCTAAACGTTTGCGAACAGTTTGTTCTGCTTTATCTCGAATAGAACAGGTGTTAACTAAAACTAAATCGGCTTCTTCTAATTTTTGAGTAGTGTTAAAACCTTCATTGGTTAAAATAGAGGCTACAATTTCACTATCGCTAAAATTCATAGCACAGCCATAGCTTTCAATAAAAAGTTTGCGTTTATTGTCTTCTTTTTGTTCTAGAACTAAAGATTCTCCTTGTATATTTTCGTCAATAATTTTCTCCATAGTGCACTAAAACTACTTGTGGTCAATAAGTATGCAAAGATACAATTTATTTGTGTTTTGTGACAAAGTGGCAGGTTAATTATTTTATAATTTACGCAACCAAAACATGTTTTATACATCTAAAATATAAAAGCTAAAAAATCAAAGTGCTATGTCTTCAATTAAAAAAATATTTTTCTTTCTTTCGATTTCCCTGTGTTTTTTAAATATGACTTGCGAATCTGAAAACGATATCATTGTAGATTCAGATAACTTGTTGATAGGTAGCTGGGTTGAGCCTAACTATAATGATGAACAAACTGTTTTTAAAAGAGCATCTTCTTTGCCTAATGCGGGTTATGGTATTTTATTTAAAGCAAATGGTGATTTTGTTGAAAGATCATCAGGTTGGTGCGGAACTCCTCCGTTAATTTTTTCTGATTACGAAGGTAAATGGGAGTTAGATAATACTCTAGTTACAATTACTCAACAATACTACCCAATTAATTATTCTTGGAGAATTATATCAGTAACTGAAACGGAATTGATTGTTAAAAGAGAGTTGACTGAGCAAGAGTTAGACCATAGAGCGTTGTTGTACTTATATGATGAGATATATAATTTAAGTATTAGTGTTTCTTGTGATAATGCAAACGATTGGACTTATACCGTTTTCGGCTCAAAGGCTTGTGGTGGTCCTCAAGGCTATATAGCGTATTCTAAACAGATTGATACAGATGGGTTTTTGCAAAAAGTAGATGTATATACTCAGGCAGAAAAGGAATATAATATTAAATGGGAAATCAGCTCAACTTGTGAGCTTCCTAAAGTGCCTGTAGGAGTAGAGTGTAAAAATAAATTTCCTGTGTTAAAATATTAATCAAAATATATAATAAAGTTATGATTAAAAAAACGCTTTTTGCAATTGCTGTAATATTTTGTTTTATGAATACACAATGTGAAGATGATGATATTGTTGAACCACAGATGGGCGTTTGTGATGAAATTATCATAGCTAATAAAGCAATCTTCGATAATCTAGTTTCGGATAATTTTACTTTTTCAAAAGCTGAAATAGTTGGTGATTGTTTAAATTTTGAAATTGGTGCTTCAGGTTGCAATGGAAATACCTGGGAATACAAGCTAGTTGATTCTGGTGCTATTGCCGAATCCCTACCAGAACAACGTTATTTGAAATTTCAACTCGTTAATAATGAAGAATGTCTAGCGGTATTTACAAGGACAGTGTCATTTGATTTAACTCCTTTACGAATTAATAATAATGTAAATGAAATTATTCTAAATATTGATGACCTCAAACCTTCACTGCATTATAAATATTAATTTAAAAACAACTAACTATGAAATTTAACTACATCATTCTACTTTTTGTTTTTGCAACTATTTTTTCATGCAACACTGATGATTCAGATTATGAATTTGTTGAGGTTGCTACACCTCAGTTAATGAGTAAATCGGCTTTTAGAAGTTTGGTCGAAGTCGCTGAGCCTAGAAATATTGAAGATGCCGGTAAGATTTATGCTTATAAAGATTATATTTTTGTGAGTGATGTGAAAAATGGTGTGCACATTATTGATAATTCTAATCCTGAATCTCATAAAGCAGTAAAATTTATTAATATTCCTGCAAACGAGGATATTTCGGTAAAAGATGATTTTTTATATGCCGACAGTGCTACCGATTTGGTGGTTTTTGATATTTCGGACATTAACAATGTTTCTATAGTTGAACGTTTAGAGGATGTGTTCGATTTTTATCACGAAATCCCAAATGTTCCTGTTGGAACGCAAGTGGTGGATTACGAAAAATACAATAGTGAAACTCATATTATCGTAGGGTGGACAAAGTCTTTAGATAGGCGTAAAAAAGACGAGCAAGTTTGGGGTACAGGAGGGGTTATTTTTTTTGATGGGAATGCATTAACAAATTCCAGTGAATCAGTTATAGGAACAGGGGGCTCTTTGGCGCGTTTTCAAGTAGTTGATAATTATTTATACACGGTGGGTGTTTATGAAATGAAAATCTTTAATATTGAGAATTTGTCTTCTCCAACCTTAGATGCTACACAACAAGCAGGATGGAATATAGAAACCATGTTTTATGCCGATAATTATCTGTATTTAGGAAGCACAAGAGGGATGTATATTTACAGTTTAGCAAATCCAGCAGCACCAGAATATGTTTCAGAATTCATCCATTGGGAAGGTTGCGATCCTGTAGTGGTTGATGGCGATTATGCCTATGTAACCCTTAGAGGTGGTAATTTATGCGGACAACAAGAAAGTGTTTTAGAAATAATAGATATTAAAGATAAATCTAACCCAACTTTAGCCGCAAGACACGAACTCAAAAACCCTTATGGCTTAGGAATAAAAGAAAACATGCTTTTTGTTTGTGATGGAACAGCAGGTTTAAAATTATTTGATAAAAGTAATCCTTTGGATATAAAACAAGTAAATACTTTAAAAAACATTCAATCTAAAGATGTTATTCCGCTACAAAATGCTTTACTAATGATTGGTGATAATACCTTGTATCAATACGAATATTTGCAAAATGATGTGAGACTAATTAGTAGCTATTTATTAAATTAAAAGAAACATATAATAATAATGAATCCTGTGTAATGCAGGATTTTTTTTGCTTAAAATGTTTACCTTTATGCTTTAACAAATAACCAAACCTAAAAAAATGAATACAATTAACAGTTTATTAGAAAAGATAGCTGCCGCAAAAGAACTTGATTTCGGTACTATTTTTAGTGAGTCAATCGAATTATTTAAGAAAACATGGTTACAAGGGTTTTTATTACAACTATTTACAATAATAGTAATGTTGCCTTTAATAATTGTGTTATACGTTCCAATGATAGGGATGATAATTGCACAACAAGAAAGTGGGTCTGTTGATCCTGAAGCATTTAGTGGGTTTTTTGCTGGCATGTCTATATTATATGTTATTTTTGTTATAGTAGGAATATTTGTTTTAGGTGCTATTTCAGTTGCTTTAAACGCTGCTTTTTATAGAATTATGAAGAAGTTAGATTATAACCAACAAGTTGTTACTTCAGATTTTTTCTACTTTGTAAAAGGTAAATATTTAAGTAAAACATTTATGTTAATGTTGGTTACTGTTTTAATAGCTATACCAGCAGCTTTACTATGTTATATCCCTCTAATTTATGCGATTGTGCCATTATCGTTTTTTGCTTTAATATTTGCATTTAATCCAGAATTAAATGTTGGTGAAATTGTAAAGGCAAGTTTTAAACTTGGAAATAAGAAATGGTTAATTTCTTTTGGATTATTTATCGTTTCATATTTATTAATAGTAGTGTTAACAATGTTAACTTGTGGTTTAGGGTCATTATTTTTATCGCCTTTTATGTATCATCCTGCTTATTTAATTTATAAAGAGGTAATTGGTTTTGAAGAAACTAGTGCTATTGAAGAAATAGGAAAAATACAAGAATAATATTCCAATTTAAAAAAATAAGAGCCACATTTTAAATAAAAAGTGAGGCTCTTATTATACTTTATAGAATAGTTGAAAAATAGATCACGATAGTTGTAGAAAATTAATACGACTGACTTACTTTAAAATTTCAATCGGAAATTTTAATAATGCAACTTTTAATCCTATATAAATTGCGAAAAATCGTATTAGTAAAAAACGGTATAGTATTTTTTGTGTTATTTTCTAATTTTTTAATATCTCAGAATCAACAATTAGAGCTAACAATAAGTAATGATAAATTTGTCTTTTTAGACCGTTATTACACTAGCGGATTACACCTTACTTATAGAAAAGGTTTAGATAAAAACCTGTTCTTTTTAAAGAAAGAAAACAATAAATTGCAATTAAATGTTACCGTTGCAAACGAAACTTATACACCCAGTAATCTAAATTCATTTGATAATAGAGATTTTGATCGCCCCTATGCCGGTTGGCTTTTTGGAAAAATAGAATTGGGTAGAATTAAACAAAAAGCAGCTCTGTTTTTCGCTGTTGAATTAGGAGTAACGGGAGAGGAGTCTTTAGCAGGAAAAATGCAGATTGCAATTCATGAATTTTTAAATATTGATAGCCGACCAACTTGGACAGACCAGATCGCTTTTAAATGGTTATTTAACTTTAAAGCATCACATATAAACAATTTTAAGCTTAATCGTAATAGCAGTATTCAAAATCAGATTAGCGCAAGTTTAGGAAGTAAAGACACCTTTGTTGGAAATGAGGTTTCTTATGTCTTTGGAAATTTTAATAATTTTCAGAATTCCTCTCGATTAAATCTTGTAGATGTAAATCAAACAAAAGAGTTTTTTGTTTTTATTTCTGCGGGTTATAAATATGTGGCTTTAAACTCATTAATTCAGGGTAGTAGTTTTAATAATAAAGATCCTTTTACTGCAATTGCAACAAAACACATTTTTCAATTAAGTGTTGGGAGTGTTTTAAGAACAAAAAAACACCTATTTAAGCTAGGTTATTACTACAATACAAAAGAAACACCATTATCTACGCATCATGTTTATGGGGTATTAACTTATGGTTATAGTTTTTAACATTATCAAAAAAAATATATTAAGAATAGTTATAAAAAGTGCTAAAAGACAATCTAATTAGGCAAATAAACTTTTTTTGCTATACATTTGTACCCTCAAAAAATCAAGTATGGCAAAGAATTTAGTGATTGTAGAGTCACCTGCTAAGGCAAAAACTATTGAAAAATTTTTAGGAAAAGATTTTAAAGTAGAATCTAGTTTTGGGCATATATCCGATTTACCTTCAAAGGAATTAGGTGTTGATGTCGATGGTGATTTTGATCCAAAATACGAAGTTTCAAAAGATAAAAAAGCCGTTGTAAAAAAGCTGAAAGATTTAGCTAAAAAAGCAGAATGGGTTTGGTTAGCAAGTGATGAGGATCGAGAGGGAGAAGCTATCGCATGGCATTTGGCGGAAACTTTAAAATTAGATAAAGACAAAACAAAACGTATTGTTTTTCACGAAATTACTAAGACAGCTATTCAAAAAGCTATTGAAAACCCAAGAGGTATAGATTACGATTTGGTAGACGCGCAACAAGCACGCCGTGTATTAGACAGAATTGTAGGTTACGAGTTGTCTCCAGTACTTTGGCGAAAAGTAAAAGGCGGGCTTTCGGCTGGTAGAGTTCAATCGGTTTCTGTGCGTTTAATTGTAGAGAAGGAAAGAGATATTCAAGGGTTTAATCCGCAAGCGTCCTATAGAATAGATGCAGAATTTTCAAATGAAAACGGACAAACATTTAAAGCGAAACTACCTAAGAATTTTTCAACTAAAGAAGCCGCTCAAAAATTTTTAGAACAAAATGCTTCAGCAGATTTTAAGGTTACAGATTTACAAAAAAAACCAGCTAAAAAATCGCCTGCAGCACCATTTACAACATCAACATTACAACAAGAAGCATCGCGTAAATTATATTTTTCGGTAAGTAAAACCATGACTATGGCACAACGCTTATACGAAGCAGGCTTAATTACTTATATGAGAACCGATAGTGTGAATTTATCTGACGAAGCTAGAAAAGGTGCCGAGGCAGAAATTAAAGCGGCATTTGGTAATCAATATAGTAAACCAAGAAATTATAAAGGCAAAGCAAAAGGCGCACAAGAAGCGCACGAGGCTATTCGTCCTACCAATTTTGCAACGCATTCGGTTAATATAGACTACGATCAAGCACGCTTATACGATTTAATTTGGAAACGTTCCA
>Ga0316189_10002090_pt1 | contig 19663 bp, 12 predicted proteins | sample LowCovwburrow_MG_FD_204930 | JGI IMG/M metagenome (GOLD analysis project Ga0316189, IMG submission 204930) | Coastal sediment microbial communities from Maine, United States - Lowes Cove worm burrow | ecosystem: Environmental > Aquatic > Marine > Coastal > Sediment | place: USA: Maine... | reverse complement strand
TTGCGGTTGGGCAGGCCCGACAGTGCATCGTGTAATGCCATGTACTCCATTTCCTGTTTCTGCCTCGACAGTTCGTCGGTCAGGTGACGCAGAACGAAGCTCATCCAGACCATCAGCCAGATATAGAACCCCGCGGGGATCAGCAGGCGCTGGAAATAGACCTGGATCAGTGCTGCCACACTGCCGGCCTCGAAGTCGTGCAGGAAGATCAGCTGGGCACCGCTTTTGGGCAAACGCAAGCGCGTCCAGGTCAGCATACGGTCGCCTCTGTCGAGATAACCCCCGTATTCGTTGACACGATTTTCCTCGAGCACGGCCGGCTTAACAGACGTTGCGGATTCTCTGTCCATGCCGCTGTCTGCAAGCACCTCTTCACCACGCACGAGCATCACCCGGTAACCCGGTGCCGCCAGCGCCAGCAGGCGTTCGGGATCGCGGGCGTCGGGGCGGGCGCTGTACAGCTGTGCGCTCGCGTAGCGGTGCAGGTTTTCGATCGCATGGATGAGTTCGAGTTCTTTCGAAGCGTTGTAGACGGCCAGCAGGATCAGAGCCACGCCGATCATCGAGGTGATGACCAGGAAACTCAGGAAGCTGTATTTTTCGGGAATCCTGTTGATCAGTTTCTGCGGCATGAGCGAAACCAGCTATGTGCTTCAAATTTAACGATGTTATCGGGCATCGCTCTCTTCCCTGGAATAGCGGCACAACCCGCTGGTTACTAAAGGATCCAGCCTGGACTGACAGCGGGCTTGATTTGTTCTCTATTGGTTCTCTATGCTAGCGGCAGGAGAACGAATGGAGAACATGGCATGAGCAGCCCGGCTGAGGTAGTGGTTCCCGATGAAGGTGCGTCCGGCCTGGATCCGGCCGGGGCGCTGGCGGCGACGTTGCGTGCGGAGCACGGGGCGCGCATTACCGGGGAGCTGGTGGTGCCGGCGAAGCGTGGTGAGTATGTGCCCTTGCCTTCCGGGCTGGATGCGCGGCTGGTGGCGGCGCTGGCGGGGCGCGGGATTGATCGACTCTATACGCACCAGTCTTCTGCCTGGGAGTCGGTGCAGGCGGGCCGGCATTCAGTGGTGGTGACGCCGACGGCGTCGGGCAAGACCTTGTGCTACAACCTGCCGGTGTTGCAGGCCGCACTCACGAGTGAGGCCAAGGCGTTGTATATGTTCCCCACCAAGGCGCTGGCGCAGGACCAGGTGGCGGAGCTGTCGGCGTTGAATGAGGCCGGTGCGCTCGGGGTCCGCGCTTTTACCTTTGACGGCGATACGCCGGGCGATGCGCGCAAGGCGGTACGCACGCGCGGCGACATCGTGGTCACCAACCCGGATATGCTGCACCAGGGCATTCTGCCGCATCACACCAAGTGGGCGCAGTTTTTCGAGAGCCTGCGTTTTGTGGTGATCGACGAGATGCATACCTATCGCGGCGTGTTCGGTTCGCACGTGGCCAATGTGCTGCGGCGCCTGCAGCGTGTCTGCCGTTTTTACGGGTCTCATCCTTTGTTCATTCTGTGTTCGGCCACGATTGCCAACCCGGCGGAGCTTGCGTCCGAGTTGATCAACGCGGAGGTGAACGCCATCACCGACAGCGGTGCGCCGCAGGGGGCGAAGCACCTGTTGCTGTGGAACCCGCCGGTGGTGAATCCGGACTTAGGGATACGCGCCTCGGCGCGTTCACAGACCACGCGCATTGCGAAGATGGCAGTGAAGCGGGATCTGAAGAGCATTGTGTTTGCGCAGTCGCGGCTGATGGTGGAGGTGCTGACCAAGTACATGAAGGACGCCTTCGATAAAGACCCGCGGCATCCGGCACGGGTGGCGGCCTATCGCGGCGGTTACCTGCCGACCGAGCGCCGCGCCATGGAGAAGAAGCTGCGCGCGGGCAACATCGACTGCGTGGTGTCGACCTCGGCGCTGGAGCTGGGCGTGGATATCGGCGCGCTGGATGTGTGTGTGCTGAACGGTTACCCCGGCACCATCGCCGGCACCTGGCAACGCCTTGGCCGTGCTGGAAGACGCCAGCGCACGGCACTCGGTGTGCTGGTGGCAAGCAGCCTGCCGCTGGACCAGTACATCATCCGCAACCCGGAATTTTTTCTCGGCGCCTCGCCGGAGCAGGCGCGCATCGATCCCGACCAGTTGCTGATCCTGCTGGATCATATCCGTTGTGCGGCGTTTGAACTGCCGTTCCGCGATGGTGATGTGTTTGGCAAAGAAGACTTGAGCGAAATGCTGGCGTATTTGCAGGAACACGGCGTGGTGCACCACGAGGGCGGCCAGTGGCACTGGATGGAGGACAGCTACCCGGCCAACAGTGTCAGTTTGCGTTCGGTGGCGGAAGGCAACTTCGTGGTGATCGATACCACCAACGGTGCGCAGACGGTGATTGCGGAGGTGGATTACAGCTCGGCGCCGGAGACAATCTATGAAGGTGCGATTTATATGATCCAGTCGGCGCCTTACCAGGTGGAGCGGTTGGACTGGGAGGGCAGGAAGGCGTTTGTGACAAAGACGCAGGCGGAGTATTACACCGATGCGATTGATTATACGCGGTTGAAGATTCTGGATGATTCGGTTGAGGTGGAGCAAAAAAGGGGTCAGTACCCTTTTTCGAATTCCAAAAAGGGTACTGACCCCTTTTTTGTTGCGCAGGGCGAAGTGCACCTGGTGCGGCGTATCGCCGGATACAAGAAGATCCGTTACTACACCCACGAGAATATTGGCTTCGGCAAGATCGACCTGCCCGACCAGGAGATGCACACCACGGCGGTGTGGTGGCAGGTGAACCCGGATGCGCTGGACGCGGCATTTGATTCACGGCAGCAGGCACTGGATGGTTTTTTGGGTGCCGGTTATGCGCTGCATATTGTGGCGGCGATGCGCATGTTGTCGGAGCCGCGCGATATCGGGCGTGCGGTGGGTGACGGCAATGCGGAATGGTTTGCCACGGTTGGTTCCAACGGGCGTGGGCGGTTATTGAACAAGGACGGTGAGGCGGTTGACCCGATGGCCTTGCAGCGCTTTACGCCGACGTTGTTTTTGTATGACAACTACCCGGGCGGTATCGGTATCTCGGCGCCTTTGTTTGAGAACCGGGCAGCGATTGTTGAGGATGCGCAGGCGCTGGTGAGTGCCTGTGAATGTGCGCATGGTTGTCCGAGTTGTATCGGGCCGATTTTGGCGAGTGATGAAGTGCGCGGGTTTTCGCCGAAGCAGGTGGCGCTGAAGGTGCTGGGACTGCTGTCGAATCGTGCCGGTGCTGCCGCCAATCCGCATTGTGTGGCGCATGCCGCCTCAACAACCGAAAACGGTCAGGCCTGAAATGAACATGTCTTTTGTTGGTTTTCGATTCTCTCGCCCCGCACTCCTCTCTGGGGCCGGGGGAATCATTTTTATTCGGTGTGGCGATGAGTGTTGGTAGCCGGCTGTCACGCTTGCAACAGCAGGCCGGTGTGGCGGCGCGGCCGCCTGCGTCAAAGCCCTCTATTTCCACCTTGCGTGAGAAGATTGCACTGCTGGAGTCGCGAGGCCGGGCTGGCAAAAACAGGGGGCACAAGGCGTCAGATTCTACTTTTAATAAATGTAATAACATACTGTTATTAAAAGATAGTCTTGGCGGTGATCTGGTCGCTGACGGCCTGATCCGGATCCGCAGGCGTTTTCCTCTCGAGGGCGAACTGGGCTCTACGGCATTGAACATTTTACGGGAGCGCCCTCACCTGCCGGGCGAATCCAGCAACGTTCACCGTAACGTATACATCGACACCGAAACCACCGGCCTCTCCGGTGGCAGCGGCACCCTCGCCTTCCTGGTCGGTATCGCCGTGGTTGAAACGGATGCTATCGCGTTAACGCAGTTCCTGATGACCGGCTTTTCAGCCGAAGCGGCTGCATTGAAGGCCTTCACTGATTGCCTGACGCACGATGACCAGCTGGTCAGTTACAACGGCAAGAGCTATGACCTGCCGCTGTTGATGACCCGCTTTCGCATGCAGGCCATGCAACACCCTTTCGATGGGCTCCCCCACCTCGATCTTTTACATCCTGTGCGGCGCCTGTTCAGCAAACGCTGGAACGACTGCCGCCTGATCACTGTTGAAGAAAACCTGCTCGGCTTTCACCGCATCGATGACCTGCCCGGCAGTGAAGCACCCGAAGCCTGGTTCAGTTATATCCGCAAGGGTAACGACACCAAACTGATAAAGGTTGTTGAGCACAACCAGCAGGATATTGTTTCGTTAGCGGTCGCACACAGTGTATTGATGCAGGCCACCGAGCAGCCCGTATCGTTTGACGTGGACCTGCATGCCCTCGCCCGCTGGTTGTCAGAACACAATGAAGACCATGCGCGCGAGTTATTGCAGACCCATACTGAAGCACTCTGCGACGACGGCAAACGCCTGCTCGGTCATCTTTTGCGCCGCGCCGGTGACTGGGAACAGGCGATTAACATATGGGAAGCACTCGCCGCCCGTGGTTGCATGGATTCACTGGAAAGGCTCGCCAAGTACCACGAACATATCAGCAAAGACCTCGACGCCGCACAGCGTTACTGCGCAGGATTACCGGACGACGCCGCGCGTGAACATCGGCGCAGCCGCATCGACAGCAAGATCGCGAGCAACGCCTTTCGTTCGATCTGAATCCGGAAAGATAAAGGACGAAAAGAAAGGGCGGAGGTATTCAATCCCTCCGCCCACGGTTCTCTTTATTTTGAAGGCATGTCTAGCCGGCGTTAGTCACCATACGCGCGACCATGATCAAGCCCATAAACAGCCCGAACAGGCCCGACATAATGACCCACATATTACGCATGCACTTCGCATCTTCTTGATCTCTCACAACCCTTACCTCGTCATTAAACTATTGAAATAAATGGCCTTTCAAGGCCCGCCACAAAGTTAACGACTATAGTTTACTGTTTTGCTCAGGTATTTGGCATTAGAGAGATCTAATTGAGGGATAAGCCTATTCTTGAGTTAATTGCTTGGTTATTGTACGGGTATAGGATCGGCCTTCAGGCGAACCCGCCGACCACGAGCGCCGTCAGTGCGAGTAACGCAAGAGACGGTACCCGAAAGTCGCTGCACCAGGGAGCAAGGCGACGTGACTTTATTTCTGTTCGCTACCGGTATCGAAGCCGGTGATGTCGTAGAGAGAAATTGAGAAATTGGGGTCAGAGAGCAATTATTCCTAATATTAGAGAAAATTGCTCTCTGACCCCGTTTATTTGGTACTAGATTACGTCGATCAGTTTTTGTATCAACAGCGCAGCGAACAGGACAACCGCCGCCAGTAACGTAAGGTTAGCCGGCCAGCGGTTGCGCAACGGGCCCAGCCAGTTGCGGAAACCGTTCATGTAAATCAACAGGCCTGCCAGCAACGGCATGAAAGCGGCACCAGCTACCGCGTAGATCAATACCACCCAGACCGGTTTTCCCGACCACAACAGGATCATAGGCGGTATCGCTAGAAAGGCGAGATAGGCACGGTAAGGCACAGAGCGCGTATCAATGACCTTTTCGCCGGTATTGTTCCGCCACTCGTGTACAAAGTCAGCAAACAGGTAGGGCACGCCTTGCCATACACCGAGCATCGAGCTGAATACCGCACCCCAGAACCCGATCAGAAAGCACCATTTGCCGACATCGCCTACCGTCGCGCCCATCTGCTCGGCCACAGCCAGTACCATCTTGCTACCGGACAGGACATCGGGCGACACGCCGGCCGAAATGACCATGATCGCAATACCGAACAAGCCGGTCAGTCCATAGGCAACCAGCAAATCGGTTCGCACCTGCCGTAATTGTCCGGGCCCGCTCCAACCACGTTCGCGGATCCAGTAACCGTAACTGAGCAGGGTCACGCTACCACCCACACCGCCGATGACACCCAGCACGAAGAACACCGAACCTTCAGGCAAACGGGGAACGGCGATTGCGCCGATGACACTTCCCCAGTCCGGTTGTAGCGCGACGGCACAATACAGTACCACCGCGAACATCAACAGGATAAAAAACTTCATCATGACTTCGAGCAAGCGGTAACGCCCGAACAATACCAGTCCGGCAGCGATGAGTGACTGCATTGCGCCGCCTGCTTCTACGCTGACCGCAGGCACTATGGCATGCACCGCCAGACCGGTGGCCGAGATCAGCGCACCTGCGACGATGAAGCTCCACAGCAACAGGTAAATAAAGAAATACACCGACCAGAAGCGCGGCAACCGCCTGACCCAGCCTTCCAGCAGTGTGGTGCCGGTGGCCAGTTGCCAGCGTGCCAGGCCCTCGTTGAGCGCGAATTTCAGGACTGCGCCGATGACAGCGGCCCAGAGAATGGCCATACCGTATTTCGCGCCGGCGACCGAGGCCGCAATCAGGTCACCCGCACCCAGTCCGGTTGCCGCAATAACAATGCCTGGGCCGAGATCTCGAAGTCGTATCATGCGTTCACCCACCTGAATCTGTCGGATAGCTTCTGTCGGGTAGCTGATGTTACCAGATCAGGCTCAGGCGTCTTGATTCCGCGTTCGGGTTTGTTCTCAAGCTGTATGGATAGTGATGGTCTCAAGCGCGCCCGTGGCGCCTGGCAACTTGGCTAATAATAATAGTTAGAGAAAAATGTGCGCTGATCAGTAAAGATCTGGCTGCTGCGCGACGTTGCTGTGAACTGTTGCCGGCCGGCACCAATCACGAACATCAGAAATTGGGGTCAGAGAACAATTATTCCTAATATTAGAGAAAATTGCTCTCTGACCCCCGTTTATTCGCGGATTACCTGGTAACCTCTACCTCTTCCTGCACTTCGATTACTTCCATCGCCGAGAACTCGATCTCGGTACGCCGGTTCGGTGCCAGGCATTCGATCAGCGCGTTGCCACGTTTACCCTCGCAACTCACCAGCGGGTTCGCAGGACCGAGCCCCCGCGCATCAATGGCCTCGTCACGCATGCCTTTGGAAACCAGGTAATCGTGAACGGTCTGTGCACGCTTCTCCGAAAGTGTCTGGTTATAACCTTCCGGCCCCAGCCGGTCGGTGAAACCGGTGATGGTGATGCGTTTGTCCTTCAACACCGACCGGTCCGGCAACTGGCTTATCACACTATCCAGGCGGGTACGCCCCTCGTCCGTCAGCGTGGCGCTGTCGAAATCGAACAGTGCGTCGGCTTCCAGCCGAATCGGTTTGAGTTCTTTACGAACTATGACTTCAACGGCCGCTACTTCGACCGTTTTATCCCGGGCCGCTACGATTTCCGGGTCACATTCCGCAATGGCATTCGGCACCGACCAGCGAGCCGTATGCAGACAATCACCATAGCCGGTACGAATGATGGACGTTGCGGATTCGCCTACGTAGCCGGGAGCTGCCGATACCATTCCACCGGTCAGGCCCAGGCCCACCAGCACGAGCGTGTGCATTAACTTTTTCATTTGATTTGCCTCCGAACGTTGAACTGCCAAACGCCCGGTATGTACAGCTTCTTCCGTAAAACCTGCCACGGCTCACTCGCCACACAAACCAGGTTACCTGTATAAAACCTAACTTCCAGTGAGATAATATCAAATAGCCACACGGTATAATATTGTCTTTGATTTGAGACAACTGATCGCGGCGAGGTGACTGCGCCTGCAAGTACTGATGAAGCAGCATATCCGGAAGCTGTCGGAGCGGTTTGGTGTGAGTGCGGGGATGTTTTATTAAACATGCCGGCGATGCCGCAGCACTAAACGCAACTTGCCAGGCTGAGGTTTATTTAATCGGTGCTCAGTAAATTTCGAAATCCTGCGCGGCAGCACGCGCCCGTTTGATACGCTCCCCGGTTACAGGATGCGTTGAAAGAAAATCGAGCGCGCCTGGCTCGCATTCGCAGTCTGCCTGGACCCGTTCCATCACGGTTGCAAATGCTTCGGGGGACATTTCGTGTTGGCGAAGCAGTTCAAAGGCGAAGTCGTCCGCTTCGATCTCAAAGTCGCGTGAATACTCGGCCTGCGCCACCACAGAAGGCAGGCCCGCCACAGCCACGCTGAGTGTAGCGGCATCGCCTGTGATTGTAGCTGCGGCAACCGCTACCGCAGAATCCTGCAAAACATGGCGCATGACATGGCGAAGCTCGACGTGGCCTATCTCATGCGCAAGGATTGCCAGTACCTCCTGATCCGATTCGGCCAGATTCACCATGTCATCTGTAATCACAATAGTGCCACCGGGCAGGGCAAAGGCGTTCGCCCCGATATACCTGGATTCACGAAACGCCAGCCGGTAGTGCTGCGCAAAAGACAGCTCGGCAAACAGACCTTCAAATTCCGAACGTATGCGATCCTGCGTGTCCTGATCCAGTTCGGAAGGCTTGAACCAATCGCTGTCGTCCAGCCATACCAGCGCCTGTTCACCCAGCGCCTGCTCCGTTTCAATCGGGATCTCTGCCGCGACATGCTTCGCCGCCGCCGGCAAACCGTACTCATAACCACTGACCAGTAACGAAACAGTCAGCACCACACTGGCGACCGCCACTGCCACACGTTGTTCCAGCCAGGCGACAGCACCTTCTGTTTTACTGTGCTGTGGAAGCAGATCCAGCATCGGATCATCGGCGCATTGAAACTGCCCACCGTCGGGCAACGATATAAACCGGTCTGCGCTGCCAACCCGGGGAGATACCAGCGTGCTCGATACGCCATATTGGCGTGGCTCTCCGTCCCAAACCAGCGTCGCCTCCCCTGCCGCGAATGCCAGCGTAGCCGACCGCCGTAGCGGTTGCCTTCCGTCGTAGTAATAGCCTTGATGAGAAAACGACTGGCCGTTCATAGCGACAGATCCACGTCGAAAATCGCACCCAGTTCGGCTCCGGCAGCCTGCACTGCGCTGATTTCACCCCCTGTCAACTCACTCAATTCACCGTCCACCCGCACGTGCATGTTATCTGCGCGATATTTCAGTGTGCGCATCACGGCCCAGGGTGTCAGCAGGCCCAGCGAAACGATAATGCCGACTGCGTTAGTAAAATACAGCTTGCCCATACCGCTACCGGTCAGCGTCGATCTGAAGCGCAATGGACCCAGTCGGGTATGGTTCCACACCAGGTTGTTGGTATTGGCCTGTATATAGGCATAGCCCAGCATATAGCCGAGGTATCCCGGCACACTGACAATCACCAGTGACCAATCTGAACTGATCGATAACGGGCCAACGACCCAGAACGCCGCTGCTGAAAGCAAGCCGCACCCTGTCACAATCAACCCGGCTACAAAATACACCCGGAAGAACTGTCTGCCCGTGGCCGAGTATTCACCACGCTCCCCGCCGAAGGATGCATAGCTCACCATAAAGTGCTTAACCCGGCTAAGCCACCAGGGAAAGAGCAGAAAGAAAACTAAAAATGCAATTCCTGCCGCCTGCAAATGACCCCACCACTCGAACATCGTGCCGACCACCAGCACCGGAATCAGCCCCAGCCAGTAGATTGCCTGCGCTGCTCCAAGGTAGTTACCCCGAAATTGAAAGGTCATGTTACGGAAGGCTGAATAACGTGCATTGAATGCTGCCGAACGCGAAATCACCCAGGGCGCGATTAACATACCGGCTCCCAGCACCCAGGGCAGCGCCGGCAGATAGAAACTGCTGGAGAACCAGTAAATGGCAAACAGAACCACGGCAATAATCCGCCCCTTCAAAATAGGCAGCGGTTCCGCCAGATACTGAAAGGGCGTCTTGTCAATTGTGATACTGGAATAGAAGTACCGCTTCTTGCGCACCTTCGCCCAGGCTGAAAACACACCAAGCGTTAACAACGTAAGACAAAGATTAACAATCCAGATATGGAAATATTCCTGGGCCGAACCACGAAACTCCAGCGCCAGCTCTTGCGGCTGCGCACACTCGTCCACAGGTGAAGCAACCGGCACTGAATCCGCTTCAGACATAAGCAGCGACTGATGAATTTGTTCTTGCCATACAGGGTCTGTCCCGGACGCACTTTATTGATCTGAGGGTAGCGGCGCAGGCCTGAAACTATTTAGGCCAGCCCCCTTTCAGCCTGATCCTCACGCGAACATGCCGACCACGAGCGCAGTCAGTGCGAGCAATGCAACAGACAGTACACGAAAGTCGCTGTACCAGTGCGCAGGCGCGGGCTCGCGCTGTTTTCCCGCACGCCACATCAATGCCTCTACCCCCTCCACCGGTTCCGAGCGCAGGCTGAAAACGATTAGCACGACGCTACTTAGCACGAACAACAACGGCGCGATGTAAAGAAAATGCACGTCCGTTAATCCCCACACGACATTGACGACAAACAACAGGATGCCGCCCAGCAAGCCGGCTATCAGGGCTGCAATGGCAGCCCCTGCGCTGGCCCGGCGCCAGAACATGCCGATCACCAGTACCGCGACGACCGGGCTTACGGCGTAGGCGAGCACTTGTTGCAGGTAATTGAACAGCGAACTGAACGTCGCGATCTGCGGTGCCCATGCCATCGCCAGTAACATAAACAGGACCGTTACGCCGCGCCCGATCCACATCAGCTTGCGACTGTCTATACCGGGAGCCCGGGTGTGGACGAAGTCCATGGTGACCAGGGTGGAGGCTGAATTGAGTGTCGAGTCAATGCTCGACATCAGCGCTGCCAGCAAGCCGGCCAGTACCAGGCCCAGCACCCCGGGTGGCAGCAGATCAAACATCAGCGTCGGAAATACCTGGTCCTGGTTGGGCAACTCCGGGTATAACACCCGCGCCATCAGTCCCGGCATCACCATGATAAACAGTACAGACAGTTTCAACAGCCCGGCGAAAAGTGCACCACGCTGGCCATGTTGCAGATCGCGGGCGCTGAGCAGGCGCTGAACCATGAACTGGTTCATGCCCCAGAAATAGAAACCGATCAGAAATACCCCGGTGACCAACCCGGGCCAGGGCAACTGTGTGTCGTCTGCCGGTAAGATCAGCGAAAGCTGCTCTGGCGGTGTTACCGCGAGTACGGCTTCCCATCCGTCTATCCGTTGCCAGGCCGCCCAGGTAATGATGCAGGCACCCGTGGTCAGCAAAACTGCCTGCAGCGCATCGGTGTACATGACTGCCGCGAGCCCACCTGCTGCCGTGTAGATGCCTGCTACCAGGGTCAGCGCTACGATGATCTGCCACAGGGGCAGCTGCGGAAATACAAGCTGTATCACCAGTCCGCCCGCGTAGAGACTGCCGGCTGTGTCGACGACAATATTCAGAAACAGCGTTAGCGCCGAAAAGTAATACCGCGAACGCCGGTCGAATCGGCGTTCAAGATACTCCGGAATGGTGAATACCCGGGCACGCAGATAAGCGGGCAGGAAGAATGCGGCGATAATTACCAGCACGATCGCGGCCATCCACTCGTAGTTGAACACCGCAATCCCCTGACCGTAGGCATTACCGGACAGGCCGACCAGTGTGGTGCTGGAGATGTTCGAAGCGAACAATGAAATACCGATCAGCGGCCAGGTCATGCGCCGGCCTGCCAGGAAATACTGCTCGGCATTCTTTTCGCGCCGGGCAAAGAACAGGCCGATCACGATGACAACCAGCGCATAAGCACTGATCATTACGTAATCAATTGTGCTGAGTGTGAACTCCGGCATCATCCGTTACCCCGATTGGCGTGCAACTTAAGATCGTACCCTTACTAACTGAAAACAGAATCAGTGAACTGCAGGAGCGGCCCCTGACTACGATGCATCCCTCTCCAGGCGGCCAGGTTCGGCTGCGCCTGCACACGTTCTAACAGGATAAAGGGTACTGACCCCTTTAATCACTGTAAATCAGCCCGCGGCGCACCAGGCACTTCTCAATCTCTACTGCAAACAAAACCAGCGAAGAGAGCATCAGACAGATCACCAGGTCAAACATCGGCAGCGGGTGGGTATGGAATACGGCATTAAGCGCAGGCACATAGATCACCGCCATCTGCAACAGCATGGTGAGGATGACAGCACCCAGCATGGGCAGGTTGCTGAACAAGCCAATGGTAAACAATGATGCGCTTTCACTGCGTACCGCCAGCGAGTGAAACAACTGTGACACGGTAAGCACGGTAAACACTATGGTCTGCCAGTATTCAACGCCGCGTGAAATCGCCCAGGCCAGCGAAGCAATCGATATCCCGCCGACAAACAGCCCCACCCAGATAATATGCTGCCACATACCATGCGCAAAAATACTCTCGTCCGGCGGGCGTGGTGCACGCCGCATAATGCCCGGTTCAGCGGGTTCTGCCGTGAAGGCCAGCCCCGGCAGACCGTCGGTGACCAGGTTGATCCAGAGTATATGGATGGGCAGCAAGGGAATCGGCAGGCCGAGAAACGGGGCGAGAAACAGTGTCCAGATCTCGCCTGAATTCGAGCTCATCGTATCCTTGATGAACTTACGGATGTTATCGAAGATACGGCGCCCGGCCCGTACCGCCCTGACAATGGTGGCAAAGTTATCATCCAGCAACACCATGTCTGCAGCCTCGCGGGCCACATCGGTACCCTTCTGCCCCATGGCGATACCAATACCAGCGCGTTTCAGTGCCGGCGCATCATTCACTCCATCGCCGGTCATGGCCACAAACTCACCATTCAACTGCAAGGCCTTCACAATGCGTAACTTCTGATCCGGACTGACGCGGGCATAAACCCTGACCGACTCAACGACACGGGCAAACGCCTCATCGGACAACTCCGCCAGTTCGACGCCTGTCAGTACGGCTTTGTCGTTATCCGTAATACCGAGGCGTTTGGCGATAGCCGTGGCGGTGCCCGGATGGTCGCCGGTAATCATCACCGGCGTGATGCCCGCCGTCAGACAATCCGTCACCGCCTGGGAAGCTTCGGGTCGTGGCGGATCAATCAGGGCGACCAGGCCGAGGAAGGTCAGTTCCCGTTCAACAGTTTCAGGTTCCAGGCTTTCCGGCATGCCGCTAAAAACACGCGTTGCCAGCGCCAGCACCCGGTAACCTTCATTGGCCAGCTGCTCGGCTTCGGCCAGTACAGTATCCGCTGCAAACGCATTGGCCCCGTCGTCCCCCAATGCATTGACGCATTGGCGAAGCACCTGTTCCGGCGCCCCCTTGATATAGGCCACCACACCCTCACCCGACTGATGCAGGGTGGTCATCTCCTTGCGTTCACTGTCAAAGGGAAGTGCCGTCAGCCGCGGCAGCGCCTGTTCCAGCGACAGCTTGTCAAAACCCGAGCCTTGTGCCGCTTCAAACAGCGCCAGCTCGGTGGGTTCACCGGCAGGCTTGCCATCCATCTCCGCCACGTCGTTGCTCAGGGCCAGGGCCCTGCCCAACTCCGACCACGGCGTTGTCGCATCGGTACCGGGCAATGCATCGCGTCGTTCACCCGCCGCGACAAACAGCTCGGCGGTCATCCGGTTACGCGTCAAGGTGCCGGTTTTGTCTGCACAGATAGTGGTAACCGAACCCAGCGTCTCAACCGCCGGCAGGTTACGCACCAGTGCGTTGTGCAGAATCAGCTTGCGCGCACCCAGCGCGAGCGAGACCGTCACCACGGCCGGCAAGGCTTCCGGTATCGCCGCCACAGCCAGACTCACCGCGGTCAGAAACATCAGCAGCACCGGTTGGCCTTGCAGCAACCCGGCCGCAAAAACTACCGCACAGATAGCCAGCACGGCCAGGGCCAGATAGCGCCCGAAACGGGCCAGCCGCAACTGCAGCGGTGTCTTCACACGCGCTTCGCCACGCAGCAGTTCTGCGATACGCCCGATCTCGGTATCCAGACCGGTCGCGATCACCACCCCCACTCCCCGCCCCCGGGTAATCAGGCTGCTTTTGAAAGCAAGATTTAAACGATCACCCAGCGACACGTCTGTTTCCGTCAATCGCTCTTGCTGCTTGTCAACGGTGAGGGACTCACCGGTCAAGGCTGACTCGTCGGCTTGCAGCTCTTCCTCTTCGAGCAGTCGCAGATCCGCGGGCACCACATTCCCGGCTTCCAACAGCACCACATCCCCCGGTACGAGTTCCGCTGCGGCTACCGTGACAGCCTTGCCATCACGCAGCAGCGTGGCTTCCGGAGCCGCCATTTCCCGCAGTGCCGCCACTGCGCGTTCAGCGCGGAACTCCTGTACGGTGCCAATCAGGGCATTGAGCAGCACGATAACGAGAATGGCGATGGTGTCGACGGGCTCACCGATGAGCCCGGAAATCAGCGCCGCTGCAAGCAGCACCAGAATCATGAAATCGGTAAACTGGCCCAGGAGCATGGCCGGCAGGGAACGGTGGCGGGTTTCAGGGATGGCATTCGGACCGTGTTCAGCCAGCCGCCGCTTTGCCTCCGCCGCAGTCAGGCCATTGGCAGACACATCAAGACGACGCAACGCTTCATCAGCCTCAATAAAATACCAGTCCACCTCTGACACCTTAATCCCCATGACACCAGGTAACGTTACGCCAGATAATGCCTGGCATCGACAAACAGGCTCGGCAGCATGCAGGAGCGGTCCACTGAACGCGATAAAATAGCAACACCATCGCGCCGAAGGACGGCGCTGCTGCGAAGGCGCCTGGTTCCTGCGGGATCATATCCCGGCCCTTCTCTGCTTGCCACACGCAACTCTCGCCCCCTTACACGGTCAGAATCAGGTAACCGCCCCCGATGGGGGTCGATGGAGTAACGTTATGCGAAATATTCTGACCGCACCGGGCCTGCTGGCCGTGATGCTGACCCCGTTGGTCGTGGGGCTTACCGGCTGTGGAGCGGGCGATCAGTCGCCGGAACAAAGTGCGCAGGAGGATCCGCCTGTGGGAAGCAAGTACACCAGGCCCTCGGATGAGGAACTGAAAAGCCGCCTGACACCGCTGCAGTACGAGGTCACCCAGGAGGAAGGCACCGAGCCGCCGTTCAAGAATGCATACAATGACGAACACCGCGAGGGTATCTTCGTGGATATCGTCAGCGGTGAACCGCTGTTCTCTTCGACCGACAAGTTCGATTCCGGCACCGGCTGGCCGAGCTTTACCAAACCACTGGATGCGAGCATGGTTGAGGAGAAACGCGATTTCAAACTGCTGTTGCCGCGCACCGAGGTGCGCAGCCGCCATGCGGATTCACACCTGGGGCATGTGTTCAATGATGGGCCAAAGCCGACGGGACAGCGTTATTGTATTAATTCGGCGGCGTTACGGTTTGTGCCCCGGGAGGAAATGCAGGCAGCGGGGTATGGAGAGTTTTTGAGTTTGTTTGAATAGCGGGTTGCTTACTGCGTCACCGGTTTATCTTCATCGACGGTGGCGCACTCTCTGAAAATGCGCAGGCTGCATTGCCGGCAGATCGTGTTGTCCAGCTTTTTGAAGATCGCCGCGATCGCCTCCGATTTGTGATTGAAGAACGCACCCGCACCGATTGCTCTCACATAGTGGCCCTCGGCAACAAACTGCCACACTGTTGACTTGATCCCGCAGAAATACAAACCGCCACCGCGTGCATTCAAACGCCGGTTCTCCAGCACCAGCATGTCGGCGCCGGCCATGTCGATGTAATTCATACGCGAGGCGTCGATCAGGATATGCACGATGCCTTCTTTTTCGGTGATGGTGTCGATCTGGCTCTGGATATAATCAACCGAACCGAAGTAGATGGCCCGGTCGATACGGATGATCTTCATCTGTGGGCACTCGCTGACGGGCTTGGTATCTACATTGACCAGCCGGTGCCCGGCATCATGACTGTCCGGCGCCAGGGTAATGATCTCGGGGCGTGAGGTTCTGGCCAGGTACAGAATCAGTGACAGCAGCACACCCAGGTAGATGGCGAACTCCAGCTCCAGGAACAGGGTGGAGAAAAAGGTGACCAGCAGGATAGCGGATTCTCCGCGGCTTTTACTCAGCGTCTCGCCGATATGCCGAAAGTCGATCAGGCTATAGGCCACCAGCAGGATCACGCCACCCATGGCTGCCACCGGCAGGTAGGCGGTCAGCGGCGCGATCAGCAACACCACCAGCATCAACAGGATGGCGGCGAAGATGGCGGCCATGGGCGTCTGCGCGCCGGCCTGGTAATTGATACCCGAGCGGGTGAAAGAACCGGAACCGGCGTAGCTGGAAAAGAAGCTGCCCACCATGTTCGACAGTCCCTGACCGATGAATTCCTGGTTACCGTCGATGCGCTGGTGCGACCTGGTCGCCACCGAGCGGGCGATCGACACCGCCTCGATCAAACCCAGCAGCGCGACCGCGAAAGCTTCCGGCGCCAGCTGGCGAATCGCATTCATTGAGAAGTCGGGCATGGACAGCGGCGGCAGCTGCGCCGGGATCTCGCCGATAAAGCTGACACCATGGTCTGTACCACCCACCACCACGGCCGCCAGCGAACCCCCGATCAGACCCAGTAACAGGTTGGGCAATCTGGGAAACAGGCGTTTAACCGTTACGGCAATCAACAGTGTCACCAGCGCTATGCCCAGCACGGTGAAATTGGTCTGGCCAAGCTGATGGTAGATATCGACCCAGGTGTGGGCAAAGGATTCGCCGCGCGGGATGGTAATACCCATTACGTGCTTCAACTGGCTGGTCGCGATCAGGATCGCGGCACCGGCGGTGAAACCCATCACCACGGTATGCGAGACGAAGTTGACCAGCACGCCGAGCCGGGCCAGGCCGAAGCCCAGCTGGTAAACACCGGCAAGAAAGGTCAGCGTCAGCGCCAGGGTAATGAACTCCGGCGTACCCGGTGTGGCGTGGTGGCTCACCGAGGCGAAGATGACAATGGAGATCGCCGTGGTCGGCCCCGAGATAAGGTGTCGCGATGAGCCGAACAGGGCAGCGATAACCGGCGTCACCATGGCGGTATACAGGCCGTACTCGGGTGGCAGCCCGGCGATGGTCGCAAACGCCACCCCCTGGGGTAACACGATCACGGCGCCGGTCAAGCCGGCAATGAGATCGGCACGCAGCGATGCACGATTAATAAGCGGGAACCAGGCCAGGAACGGCAGGAAGGTTCTGATTACCAGCGTTTTCATGGGCGGAAACTACCAAGCATGGGACCGAACACGGTCAGGTACGCCGGGAGTGTTCGGAGGTTGTATAAATCAGCCGCGCAACAGAATTTGCCCGTCTGGCCGGTGACAGACTGCCCATTATAGGGTCAATTTACTCTGATCCCAAATCACATCAGCAAATGCGGGCAGCGGGGTATGGGGAATTTTTGAGTTTGTTTGAATAGTTGGACTACGCGTTAATCTTTCTGAATCAGACGAATTCCGGGTCTTCCTTTGCTATGAAGCGTTGCAGTTTATTCATGACGGCATCCGGGTGGAACGGTTTTGCGATGAAGTCCACGGCGCCATGGTCTATGGCCTCCTTGACCTTGTCCTGACTCGCCTCACCACTGATCATCACTACTTTGATGTATGAATGCTCGGCATTTATGCGTCGGAGAAGGTCGAGACCATCCGTTCCCGGCAGGTTGATATCGAGTAGAACCAGGTCCGGCTGTTGCTTATTGATGATTGGCATCACCGCGTGACCGCTACTCGCTTCGGCATCAACCTTGAATCCCATTTCGTGCATGATAAGCCTGAGGATTTTCCGCATCATCAGTTCATCGTCTACGATAAGAACACTTACCGGTCTTGTGGGATTGAATGTGTCACCTGAAGCCATGGGAGTCTGCCTGAAATCTGTACCCGGGAGCCGTTGAATCGGTAATCGGCACTTCGGCATTAATACCTGAGAAATCCACACCGCTCCCCCCGTAATCGCGTCTGTCTATGCCACCGTTCCAGAACGAATACGACGAGCAGCGCCGCGGCGTCTTCAGGACGGTATGGTGAACATAAATGTTGCACCGTTGCCCTCTTCGCTGTTGGCCCAGATGCTGCCGCCGTGGCGCTGGATGACGCGCTCGACGGTGGCCAGCCCGACACCGGTGCCGGGATAGTCCCCTGATTTATCCAGGCGCTGGAACGGCTTGAACAACTTGTGGGCATATTGCATATCAAAACCGATGCCGTTGTCTTTCACGAAGTATACGACCTCGCCTTTCTGCTTGACGGCGCCGAACTCGATACAGGCGTAATCAACTTTCCGGGTATATTTCCAGGCATTGCCAAACAGATTATCCAGGCAAATCTCCAGCAACAGGCGGCTGCCGTTGACTTTCAGGCCATCCTGGATTCGCCACTCTACTTTTCGGCGAGGAGAAAGTTCGTCGAAGCGTGAGGCTATATTGTGTGCCAGCTGGCTCAGGTCGAAAATATCGGGTTCCATTTTGGCGCGGGTAATGCGCGACAGTTCCAGGATATCGTCGATGAGTTCGGCCATATGCTTGCCCGCTTTGACAATCCGTTCCAGGCTTTGCTTCTCATCATTATTGAGCTTAAGCGCCGCGTCTTCCTGCAGGATCTGGCTGAAACTCGTTATGGTGCGCAGTGGCGATCGCAGATCGTGGGCAATGGAATAACTGTACGATTCCAGTTCGCGATTGCTGGCCTCCAGCTCGCTGCTGCGTTCGGCCACCAGTTCTTCCAGGTGGTCACGGTAGCCGCGCAATTCCGAATCCGCCTGTTTTTGTTTCGCCAGCGAACTGCGCAGCAGGAACAGCAACCTGCCGACCACCACACCCCCGATCAACAGCGTCAGCACCACGGTGCGCGTTATGTTCCTGTTACTTGACTGCTCCATCAGTGACAGTTGCTGGCCGATTTTTGCCGCTTCCTTGATATGCAACCGGTCGAGCTGTTCAACCCTGTTTTGAGCGTGCATCATCGCCACAGCAAATTTTCTGCCGGCTTCTGCCTGGTTTGCGCCGGCTGTCTCCTCAAGCATGCGCTCCAGCCTGAAAATACTGTCGTGCAGTTGCACGGTTGAAGATTCGAACACGATGCCGGGCATACCGCTCTGCCGCTCCTCGACAGCTTCAAGTCGTGTTTTGATCAGGTACAGGTGAGGGCTAAGCTGATCGCGGTTCACGCCGCGCAGGAACTGAATGTCGGTTATATCCTTCCCTAACGCCACCGACAACTCGTCACGGAGAATGTCCTTTTCGATTTCATCGAGTTCCTGGCCAATGACATTCAGGGCAACAATCGACGGCAGGTGGAACGCCGTTAATTGCCGCTCGAGCTGCAACGTTTTCTTGTTTTGCCCATACAGATAGGCGACCAGCAGCAACGCCACCACCGTTATTGAAAAGGTGATGCCGTAAACGTAACGCGGCACCGCCTCGAGATCGCTGGTTATTTTCATTCGTTATTGTTTGTATCTTCGATAAGTCCCAGTTTGCGCCCAACCGCTTCGAGTGCCACAAAATCTCCCTCGGTAGCCGGCAGGTAGAGCCGCCCGCCTGTGGCACGCAGTATTTCTTCTTGCTCGGGTTTATTCGGTGATAGCTGTAAAAACCCCTGTAAAAGCCGTTCGTATACGGCCTCGGGAACACGCGGGTTCACGGCCCAGACATAGTCGGCGTAATGCGGTGTGTCCCACAGGCTACGGACCTGCTCCGGTGTTATAGCCCCCTGCTCGTACAGGCGGGAAACCACGATTGCGTTAGCCACGCCCAGGTCAGCCTGGCCATTGGCTACCCACTCCACGGTGCGGTCATGCGCGCCGGAATAAAGCACCTCGGAAAAAAACTCTTCCGGGTTAATGCCCTGCTCAAGGAGAAAATGCCTTGGCATGAGATGCC
>Ga0316189_10002089_pt1 | contig 19666 bp, 17 predicted proteins | sample LowCovwburrow_MG_FD_204930 | JGI IMG/M metagenome (GOLD analysis project Ga0316189, IMG submission 204930) | Coastal sediment microbial communities from Maine, United States - Lowes Cove worm burrow | ecosystem: Environmental > Aquatic > Marine > Coastal > Sediment | place: USA: Maine... | reverse complement strand
GATGCCTTGGCAGCGGCAGATGATGAACCCCTTCTTGCTTCCGCCCGAGCTCCCGGAAACGGAGCTTCGCGAGCTGTCCGGCTTTGCGATGAGCTTTGCCGCGCGCCGGGGGAACGATCTTCTCGAGACGCTGATCGACCTCAATGAAGCGCTGCACCGGGACTTCAAGTACATTCCCGGCGCGACGACCCTCGAGACCTCACCATTCGACGTCTTCCAAGAACGGCGGGGCGTCTGTCAAGACTTCGCGAACTTGTTCATCTGCCTGGCGCGCTTGCTCGGCGTGCCGGCTCGCTACCGCGTCGGCTACATCCACACCGGTGCGGCGTACCACAATCAGATTCAGTCCGAAGCGTCGCACGCTTGGGCAGAGGTCTATCTGCCTTCGGTCGGCTGGCGGGGTTTCGACCCGACGAACGGCTGCCTCGTCGATCTCGATCACATTCGCGTCGCTTCTGGACGCAACTACCGCGACGCCACTCCTACGGCCGGAACTCTCTACGCAGGGGGGCAGGGCGAGAGGCTCGACGTTTCGGTGCGCGTCACACAGACAGATGAGGCGCAACCGGCCGAAGCGCAGGAGCAGCAACAGGGGCAGCAATAGAGCCTCTGCGCAGCAGGGCCCGCCACTCTTCGGCACTGTGGCAGCAGGCCTCTGTGCTCTCGTAGAAATCTTGGAAGATCTGCAGGAAGCGCGGGGGGTCGTTCTGGTGCGGGAAGTGACCCGAGTTGCTGAACACCTCGAGGCGGCTTTCGGGCATCGCGGCGTGGATCAGGTGCGCGTGCGCGACCGGTATCACCCCGTCACGCTCACCCCAGACCAGGAGCGTGGGCATGTCTCGCGCTAGGTAGCAGCGGTCGAGCATCGTGATCGCCTGGCCGCGCCAGTCGACCGCCGCTCGAAGGGTGCGGACGAAGGCTCTGCGCGATGCCGCGTTCGGAAGGGCATCGAAGACGCGGGTGAGCTGATCTGCATCGTGGCCGATTTTGGTCCTCAGGGCCTTGAGCGCGCCAAACGCGAGCTGGCCGAGCGCGCGCGCGCCTGGCGCTCCGAGAAGGGGCAAGACGAGGTCCGCGTTGGGCGCCGATGCAAATCGCAGCGCCGGATGCACTTCGTGGCTGACCCCGCCCGTGCTGACGAGGACCAGCCGTTCGCAGCGCTCGGGGAACTGATAGGCGAACTGCATCGCGACGCCGCCGCCGAGGGAGTGCCCGACGACCGTGACGCGGTCGATGTCGAGAACGCTGAGCAGGTCGCGCATCGCATTGGCGTAGGCTCCAATCGAGTAGTCTGCCCGCGGCTTGTCGGACTCTCCGTGCCCCAGCAGGTCCGGCGCGATGACGGTGTAGTTCCGCGCGAGGATCGGGATGAGGTGGCGCCAGCTCTGCGAGCTGTCGCCGATGCCGTGAATCAGCAGAATCGCGGGGCCCTGCCCAGCGAGGATGAAAGCGCGTCGATAGCCGTGGATGGTTCGGTACCGGATCCCATCGTGGTTTGAGGTCTGGGTCGCGCGGAGCTGAGTGGGGAACCGAATGACGTTCTTCACGATGAGACGAGAATATCTTCGCTCGCCCCAGTTCGCACGTTCGGTCAACGCGGGCCGGACGAAGTTGCGCCGCAGACATGCTGATGAAACCAAATGGAAATCACATCGCTGCGACAAACCTGCTACTCCAGATCCGATGAAGATCGCCGTCGAACACTTGACCGAATACCGGTACGATCGTCCGGTCGGTTTCGGCGAGCATTCCTTGTATCTGCGGCCGCGCGAGAGTCAGACGGTACACGTCTCCTCGTTCTCGCTCGAATGCGCACCTGCGGCGAAGGTCCGCTGGGTGCGCGACTGTTTCAACAACGTGGTTGCGGTCGCGAGCTTTGGCTTGGCCGAGGCGTCCTTGCTCTCGTTCGATTGCCGGATGAGCTTCGACGTCGTCGAGGAGAATCCGTTCGACTTCATCCTGGAATCGCGCGCCCACGAATTTCCCTTCAGCTATGATGACCGGGAAAAGAGCGCGCTCCGACCCTACCTCGAGCCCGATGAGTCGGCGCGTTGGAGGATCTTGGATTGGGTCCGCGGGGCGATTGGCCTTTCCGCGCAGAGCAGAGACACGATTTCCTTCCTGAGCGACCTCAATCTCGCCATTCATCGGAACATCGCGTACGAGCGGCGGGACGAGGAAGGCACGCAGAGCGCCAACGAGACACTCGAGCTCTGCAAAGGGTCTTGCCGCGACATGGCCGAGCTCTTGGTGGCTATCAGCCGCCAACTCGGTCTGGCGGCCCGGTTCGTCAGCGGGTATTTGTACGAGCCGCTGCCTGCGGACGGATCGACTGGCTTCAACCGTGCCGCCGGTTCGATGCACGCCTGGGCCGAGGTGTATCTTCCCGGCGCGGGCTGGCGAGGCTTCGACCCGACCAACGGGATACTTACCGACCATCGCTTCCTGCCTTCGGCTGTGGCGAATCGCCCGGACTGGGTGAATCCGATCCAAGGGCAGTATTTCCATCCGGGCGGAGTCGCTTCGCAGATGACTGTGAGCCTGAAAGTCACCGGAGCCCCGTGACCCTTGGCGTCGACGAGCTGGCGCTCAAAGTCGAGGCCTTTCTCGACGAGCAGAGGCTTTCGCTCACCATGGGAGGAGAGCCCACCTTCATCCCCCAGGCGCCGGATGCGCCGGAATGGAATCAAGCCGCGCTCGGGCCCGAGAAGCTCGGCTACGCCCGGCGACTCGCCTCGCGCTTACTCGACGAGCTGTATCCCGGGGCGCTGGTCATGCAGGTCTACGGCAAACAGTACCCTGGCGAGCCAGTTCCGCGATGGGTCGTCCTGACCCTGCATCGCGATGACGGGGTTCCCCTGTGGACCCATCCCGCTGTTCTCCTGCTCGACGATGTCTCTGCTTCCAACTCCGCCCAGGATGCGCGGCGATTGATCGAAGCGATCGCGGCCGAGTTGGGGCTCGCTCGGCACCTCATGCCCTGCGTCGAAGTCGATGCGATCGAATCCCCGCAGGGTTGGGCACTCCCACTCGACTGGACACAGGACGGCTGGGTGTCCGACGACTGGCCGTTTTCCGAGGCCGAACCCATCGTTGCAGTCCCCGGCAAGAGCCCGCTCGGACTGCGCTTACCCTTGGGGGAGCTCGAGGAGGACCACCTTCGTCGGGTGCTCACCTTGGAGGTTCAGGATGGCGAGCTTCACCTCTTCATTCCGCCGCTCAGCTTCGAAGCGTTTTCCGTACTCGTCGAGCTAGTCGAGGGCGCTGCGGTCACCGCGGGAACCAGGGGACTGGTGATCTGCGGATACCGGCCGAGTGATGCTCCGGGGGTCACCGCGCTCGGTCTTGCGGCAGATCCGGGCGTGCTCGAGGTGAACCTGCCGCCAAGCGGTTCCTGGCAGGACTACGATCGCATCCTCCGGCAGGTCACCCAGGCGGCCGAACGAGAGGGACTGTACACGCGGCGCTATCATCTCAACGGTCAGGTTCAGGGCACCGGCGGTGGCGCACACGTGCTCTTCGGCGGCCCAAGCCTCGAGGAGAACCCTTTTTTCCAGCGTCCTGACTTGCTTGGCAGCATCATCCGTTATTGGCAGCGTCATCCGTCGCTTTCGTATTTCTTCTCGGGTCAGTACGTGGGCCCCGGTTCGCAGGCGCCGCGCGCCGACGAGACCCTGACGGGCAAGCTCTACGAGCTCGAGACCGCTTGCCTGGGAATCGACTCGCTCGCTGCCCGTCCCGATCGCGATTTTTTCGATCGCTTGTTTCGCAACTTGATGACCGACAGCGGCGGCAACACGCATCGTGCCGAGATCTGCCTGGACAAGCTCTGGAACTTCGACTCGCCGACGGGCCTTCAGGGTTTGATCGAGCTTCGCGCCTTCGAGACGATGCCGGAGGTCGAACAGCAATCGCTCGCGGCCCTCTTCGTGCGTACCATCGTCGCCATGTTGGCAACGCAGCCCCGGACCGATCCCCTCATTCGATGGGGCGCAACGCTTCACGACACGCACATGCTCCCAAATCTTCTCTTGCAAGACCTGAGGGTGATCTGCGCGGACTTGGGCGCTGCCGGGCTGGGCTTCGACGCTGCCTGGTTCGGGCCGCTCCTCGAGCAGCGCTTCCCGGTGCTCGGACGTTTGGCGCTCGACGGAGGCGATGTGCTCGTTCGACAGGCGCTCGAGCCCTGGCCGCTCATGGCCGAAATCGCCGATGGCGGAACCACGTCCCGCGTGGTCGACAACTCGACCGATCGGATCGAGGTTTCGGTGCCAAATCCGGCTACCCTCAGCGAGAGGCGCGTGATCGTCAATGGTGTGGCGTTGGCGATGCGTGAGGTCGACGGGATGCTCGTCGCGGGTCTGCGCTACAAGTCGGCAGCTGGTTGGCCTGCGTTCCACCCGCACATCCCGGTCCACTCACCTTTGCAGATCGAAGTGCTCGACCGCTCGAACCAGGTTATTGCCTCGAGCGAGTACTATTTCTGGAACCCGGATGGTCCGCTCTACGACGGTCGGCCTGCCGACCTTGCGGAGGCGCGGGCACGCCAGCGGGCGAGGTGGCGTCCCTGCGAGGAACGCTTGGGCAGCATTGAGCTGCCCCGTGAGCCGCTCTACCCGGTGGAGAACCACTACACGCTCGACCTTCGCCGACAGCCGGCTGAGCGCGCAGACTAAGCGTCGACCAGGCGCACGGACTGTGTGGGTAGCGGTAGCTTCGGCAGCTCGATGAACGCGGCCTTGAGGCTGTCCTGCCAGCCGCGTCGGAGCTCGCGCAGGTAGTCGTCGTCTTCACCGAAAGTCACCTGGCTCCCTGAGCGCTGCGTGCCCGCCGAGTAGAGCAAGAGGTCGATGGGTGGGCCGACGCTCGCGTTGCTTCGCATCGTAGAATCCATCGAGACGAGCGCGCAACGGCCCGCAAGCTCGAGACTGAGCTTCTGCTCGATCATGCGATCGAGGATCGGCTTGCCGTACTTGTCCTCGCCAATCTGGAGAAATGGCGAATGACGGGAGACGGGGATGTAGTTGCCTTCGGGGTAAATCAGCAGGATCGAGTGCGGTCCGCCTTGAATTTGGCCGCCCAGAATGAAGCTAGCGCCCGCGCTGAACTGTTCGTTCTTCACGCGCTTGCTGTGCTTCTGCTGTTCTTCACGGCTGAGACGGCCGATGTAGTCCGCCGCGTCGGTCAGATGCTTCACCGTGTTCAGGCTGATCTTGGCGCCGTCCTGCATGTCGTGCCGCAGACGGGTCACCACAGCGCGGCTGGTCGCGAGATTACCGGCACTCAAGAGCGTGAAAAACCGCGTTCCGTCGCCGCAGAAGGTGTGCATCTTCGCGTAGCTGCTGATGTGGTCGACGCCAGCATTCGTGCGAGAGTCAGAGACGAAAACGAGCCCTTCATCGACTTTGACGGCCACGCAGTAGGTCATTCGACAGAAGCTACGAGAGCAAGGCCGGGCGGTCAACCGTTGCGGAACGCGTCCGAATGCCCGAAAGTACGTGCCGGAGATGAATCGCAGATGATTTTGGATCGCTTCAAGGTAGACGGGCGCGTGGCCGTAGTGACCGGCGCCGGTCGCGGTATCGGCCGAGGGGTTTCGATCGCGTTGGCCGAGGCGGGGGCGAACGTCGTGCTGGCGGCACGGCGCGAGAATACGCTTCAGGAAGTCGCGGGCATCGTCGAGCAACACGGCAGGCGCGCTCTGGTGGTGCCCACCGATGTTTGGGTTCCCGAGCAGCTCGATCGGCTCGTGGAGCGTGCGCTTGACGAGTTTGGTGGAGTGGACTTCTTGGTGAACAATGCGGGGGGCACGCTTCCTGGGCCGGCCTTGCAGTGCACCGATGCGGACCTCGACAAGGCATTCCACTTCAATGTGACGACCGCGTTTCACATGTCGCGCGCCCTGGCACCCTCGATGGCGGAGCGCGGGCACGGTGCCATCGTCAACATCACATCCGGCCTTTCTCATCTGGTCGACCACGGATTCGTGGCGTACGGCACGGCGAAAGCGGCGATGTCACACATGACTCGACTGCTTGCGCACGAGTGGGCGCCGCAGGTGCGCGTCAACGCAATCGCGGTGGGCGCGACTCAAACCGATGCGCTGGCGATGGTGACCGCCGACAAGGCGCTCGCCAAGCAAATGCAAGAGCTCACGCCGATGCGTCGGCTGGGAACGGTCGAGGACATCGGCGCGGCAGCGCTGTACTTGCTCTCAGAGGCCGGTAGCTGGGTGACCGGGAAGGTGCTCGAGGTCGACGGAGGCACTGTCGATTCCAACTGGCCGTTTGCCATGCCGAGCGGTCTCCGCGGTCCGAAAGGTGACTGAGCCATGAAGTCCGCACGTATCGATGCGTTTTCGGATGACCCGGGCGCCGTCGAGGTTCGTGATGTTCCGGCGCCCCGGCCTGGCCCGGGCCAAGTGCGCGTCCGGATGAGCATGGCGCCGGTCAATCCTTCGGATTTCAACTACATGGATGGGATCTACGAGCGCTCGTTGGACCGGATGATCTGGAACCGCGGCGCAGAGCGTCCGACCGACAGCCCCGGCTCTTCGGAGCCCTTTGTGCGGCCGCCGTACGCGCTCGGTGTGGAAGGCGTGGGCGTCGTGGAGCAATCCGGCGGCGGGTTGCTCGCCAAGCGATTGGTCGGCAAGCGGGTTGCGGTAGTCAGCGGGCCGCCCAACGGAACTTGGCAGGAGCAGACGCTCATCGACGCGCGCCGTGCGTTCCCGGCGCCGCGCTCGCTCTCTGATGCCCAGGCTTGCTCCTTCTTCGTCAATCCGCTGACGGCGCTAGTGCTGGTGAGGCGCGTGCTCCACGTTCGGCGCGGCTCGGTCCTTCTGCAAACCGCAGCCGGCTCCGCGCTCTCGCAGATGGTTCGCAACCTCGCTCGTGCGGACGGCTTTCGCGTGATCGACGTCGTGCGCAGTCGGGCTGGCGCAGAGCGCCTGAAGCAAGGGAACAGCAAGCACGTCGTTGCCCTGGAGGACGAGGATCTGCTCGAAACCGTCCACCGTATCGCGCCTGCGGGCGTCGACTACGTCCTCGATTGCGTGGGCGGCGCAACAGGCTCCGAGGCGCTTCGAACACTCACGCCCGGCGGCCGCATGATTTGCTACGGGACCTTGAGCCGCGAGCCGATTTCGCTGCCGCCTCGCGACATCATGATGCCGATGACGAGCGTCGAGGGCTTCTACTTGTCCGCATATCTGGCCAAGCGATCGCTCTTTCAGCGTCTTGGGCTCGTGCGCAACACCGCCAAGTTGATTCAAAGCGGCGTCCTCGGGACCCCTGTCGAGCAGACCTACCGCCTCGATGAGCTGCAGGCGGCGCTCGAGCACGCAAGAAGGCCAGGACGGGCGGGGAAGGTTCTTCTCGACCTCAGCTAGAATCGGACTCTAGAAATGAAGCCACTCATCGTCGTGTGTACCGACTTCTCTTCCTACTCCGACCTTGCGCTCGAGCAGGCCGCGGTCATTGCGGGACGCGATGGCGCTCGAGTGTTCCTGATTCACATCTACGATCCCAAGACTGCAAAGGGACCGGCCGCCCGCGCGGCCTTGGCAGGGGACCGTCAGGCCTGGGACGAGGACTCGATGCAGCAGCTCAGGGAAGCGCGTCATCGCTTCTTTGGGCACGTCCCCGATACCGACGTGCAGTATGAAGCGCTACCGAGCGCACATCCGTCGATTGAAATCTGCAGAATTGCCAGAGAGACACGCGCGAGCCTCATCGTTCTCGGCTCGCATGGACGCACAGGCATGCTGCGCCGCCTCTTGGGTAGCGTCGCCGAGGCTACGGTGCGGCACGCGCCCTGCAGCGTGTTCGTCGTTCGAGAGCAGGCCGAACCGGCTATCTAGTCGCGACCTGACACGCTAGGGCGCGGATCGCGATGCCTAGGTGAGCTTTGCCTTGATGTTGGCGAGGCGCTTCTTGATATCGTTGCCTAGAGCCTTGAGCTCGTCACTCACCTCATCGGCCTTCTCGTCGAAACGCTTCTCGAAATCCGCAAGGCGTGGCTGGATGTCATCCCAGGCGTCCTTGGCGTCCATCCCGGCGAGATGCAGCTTCAGCTTGATCTCGTCCGCGGTCCGTTTGAGGTCATCGCGAGTCTCCTGCAAATCTTGCTTCAGGGTCTTGTCGGCTTCATCCGCGCTCATGGTCGCCTCCTTTGAAGGGTTGAAGCTCATACCAGCAGTGCAGCGAACGTGCCAAATGCGACCAGAAGGGTTTCTTGGCCGTGCGTAGCCAGCGGGGCGCATAATCTTCGCGCCTGGTGCAGTGAGACGCACGATTGGCGCCGCTGCTGCTCACTCCTTCGACGATTTTCGGCCCGGAACAGGAGCCCTGCTGGTCTCTGGGGACTTGGCGCGCTCGATGCATATACGGTCGCGACATGGCGGCCAAGACGTCCGAGTTTATTCGCGATTTCGAATCCCTTCGCCGGACCGACACCGCGGTTGCTGGCGGGAAGGGAGCCAATCTCGGCGAGCTGACCGCGGCCGGCTTGCCAGTGCCTCCAGGCTTCGTGGTGACCGGACAAGCCTACTTGCACGCGCTCGACATGGCAGGGTGCCGGCAGCGGCTGCTCGACATCATCAAGAACACCGACCTCGATGATTCGAGCGCGCTCAAGCTCGCGTCCAACGAATTGCAGGACTCGGTGCGACGCGCAGGCGTGCCCGACGACGTCCGCTCAGCGGCAATGCAAGCATTCCAGGAGCTCGGGGAGGGGGCACGCGTCGCGGTTCGATCGTCGGCGACGGCAGAGGACAGTGCGGAAGCGTCCTTCGCCGGCATGAACGAAACCTTCACCAACGTCGCCAAAGAGACTCTGATGGATCGCATCCTCGATTGCTGGGCATCGCTCTGGGGCCCGCGCGTTATCGCGTACCGGAATAGTCTGGGACTGAGCGATGAGCCGGCCATTGCCGTCGTCGTTCAACGGATGGTCGATTCGGAATCGTCGGGGGTGATGTTCACGGTCGATCCGATCTCGCAGGACCGCGGGCGCTTGCTCATCGAAGCCGCGTACGGGCTCGGCGAGGTGGTTGTCGGCGGACAGGTCGAACCCGACACATACGTGGTTGCCCGGCCGCGGGATCCTTCGCAGGGCGGCGTGCAGCTTCTCAGCGCCCGCATCGGCTCGAAGGCGCACAAGATCGTTCGCCAAGCCGACGGCTCCGAAGCGAAGCTCGACGTGTTCAAAGAACAGCGGGAGCTGCGGGTTCTCGACGATGCGCAAGTGCTCGAAGTCGCCGGCATCGGGCTTCGAATCGAGCAGCACTATGGGAGCCCCCAGGATGTCGAGTGGGCTCTTCAGGATGGCAAGGTATATATCGTTCAGTCCCGTCCGATCACAACGCTCGAACTGGAGGCAGGGACCCCGCTGCTGAACGGGCTTGGGGCCTCCCCTGGCCGTGTCGCCGGCAAAGTGCGGGTCATGCGAGAGCTTCAGGCAGACGCGAAGATCGGCAAAGACGAGATTCTGGTCGCCGAAATGACCAGCCCCGATTGGGTTCCAGTCATGCGCCACGCAGGCGCGCTCGTGACCGACGAAGGTGGAATGACCTGTCACGCGGCGATCGTGAGCCGAGAGCTTCGCATCCCCTGCATCGTCGGCACGGGAAACGCGACCCGCGTCCTCAAGAGCTCGCAGTTGGTGACGGTCGATGGTGCCCGGGGCGAGGTCTTTTCGGGCGACGCAACCGAAGGACAGTCGGTAGCGGCATCCTCAGCCGCCAAGCCCGCAGCGCTGATGACCGCGCCCGAAGCGATGATGGAGCCTCTGGCCACGCGGCTCTATGTCAATCTCGCGATCGCCGACGGGGCCGCCGAAGCTGCTGCACTGCCGGCGGATGGCGTGGGCCTGCTGCGCGCCGAGTTCATGATCATCGACGCGCTCCAGGGCGTTCATCCCAAAGCGCTGATTGCCGAGGGCGGATCGGAGGAATTCGTCACCAAGATGACCGAGTCGCTCCTGCGGATTGCGCGGCCCTTCTTCCCGCGGCCGGTGATCTATCGGACCTACGATTTTCGGACCAACGAGTTCAGCGGCTTGCGGGGCGCAGCGGACTATGAGCCGCACGAAGAGAACCCGATGATCGGGTACCGGGGCTGCTTTCGATATGTGAAGGACCCGGAGCTCTTTGATTTGGAGATCGAGATCCTGGCGCGTGTCCGTGAGGCGTCACCGAACGTGAACATCATGATTCCGTTCGTGCGCACCAAGTGGGAGCTCGAGGCCTGTCTGGAGCGGATCGACAAGCACCGCCTCGGAAGCGATCACGGACTGCTTCGCTGGGTGATGGCCGAGGTGCCATCGATCGTATACCGCATCCCGGACTATGCGAAGCTGGGGATTCACGGGGTGTCGATTGGCTCGAACGACCTGACGCAGCTGATGCTCGGCGTCGATCGCGATTCGGCGATTTGTGCCGAGCTGTTCGATGAGGCCGACGACGCCGTGCTTTGGGCAATTGAGCGCATCGTGCGTACCGCCGAGGAATGCGGGCTCACGTCTTCGCTGTGTGGGCAAGCGCCGTCCAACCGGCCGGAGTTTGCCGAGAAGCTCGTTCGCTTCGGCATTACGTCGATCTCCGTCAATCCCGACGCGGTGCCGCGAACGCGACAGGTGATTGCATCGGCCGAGCGGCGAATGCTCATCGACGCCGTTCGGCATGGAGAAGAAGCATGACTGATTCAAATGATGTTGAAGAGCTATATGCGTCGTTCGCGAGGATCTACGGAGACGGGAAGCCGCTTCGTGGCGTTTTCGAGCTGATCGCGGCCGTCCATGCGGCGGATCTAGAGCCAGAGGATGTCACTGAGGACTGGCTACGAACCCTCAACGAGGACTGGGTGTACGGCGAGGCGCTCTTTCCGTTCCAGGACTCCGCCGCCAACCGCCTCTATCAACGATTCCTGACGGGAGGCTGAGTAGCGTGCGAATTGAGAAGCGACTTCGGGAGAATCAGGCACGTCCGAATTTGAGCGACTACGATCAGGAGCGAGCGTCATTCTCGTGGGACAGAGCGCGCGCTGAGCTCGACGGGCTGCCCGGCGGTGGCGGGCTGAACCTAGCCTACGAGGCCGTCGGCCGGCACGTGGCGAACGGGCACGGGGAGCAGACCGCGATCATCTGGCTCGGCAAGAAGGGCGGGCGCCAGGAGCTGAGTTATGCCGAGCTCGATTCGCGCAGCAATCAGTTTGCCAACGTCCTGACTGCACTTGGCGTCGAAGCCGGCGACAGAGTGTACTCGCTTGCTGGGCGAATTCCCGAGCTCTACCTCTGCGCGCTCGGAACGCTGAAGCACCAGGCGGTGTTCTGCCCTTTGTTCTCCGCGTTTGGTCCGGAGCCCATCGCCGAGCGGCTTCAGCTAGGCGAGGCGCGCGTTCTTTTGACGACCGAGCGACTGTACAGGCGTCGAATCGCAGCGATCCGCGAACGCATTCCCACGCTCGAGCACGTGATCACCGTCGCCGATCCGAAGAAGCCTCAGGCCCTCGAGGGCACCGTGGACTGGTCCGAAGCGATGTCCATTGCGTCGGCCGACTACGAGATCGCCAACACCGATCCGGAAACGCCCGCGCTCCTGCACTTCACCAGTGGAACGACCGGGACGCCCAAGGGTGCGTTCCATGTTCATCAAGCGGTTCTCACTCACTACGTGACCGGCAAGCTGGCTCTCGACCTACACCCGGGCGACATCTACTGGTGCACGGCCGACCCTGGCTGGGTGACTGGAACCTCGTACGGCATCAGTGCGCCGCTCAGCAATCGCGTCACGATGATCATCGACGAAGCGGAGTTCGACCCGAAGCGCTGGTATCAGATCCTCGAAGAAGAGAAGGTGCAGGTTTGGTACACCGCGCCGACTGCCATTCGGATGCTGATGAAGAGCGGGTCGGACTTGCCGCGGAGTAAGGACCTGTCGGCGCTTCGCTTCATGGCAAGCGTGGGTGAACCGCTGAACCCGCAGGCAGTCGTCTGGGGGCAGGAGGTCTTCGGCAAGCCGTTCCACGACAACTGGTGGCAGACCGAAACCGGCGGGATCATGATCTCGAACTACGCGTCGATGGACGTGAAGCCGGGCTCGATGGGGCGGCCGATGCCCGGGATCACCGCAGGAATTGTGAGAGAAGGCGACGATGGACGCCTGCACGAGCTGGACGACCCAGCCCTCGACGGTGAGCTCGCCCTGCGCCCCGATTGGCCGTCGGTGTTTCGCGGATACTGGAACAACGAGGAGCGCTACGATGCCTGTTTCCGCGATGGCTGGTATCTTTCTGGCGACTTGGCCCGACGCGACCAGGACGGATACTACTGGTTCGTCGGTCGCGCAGACGACGTAATCAAGTCGGCCGGGCACCTCATCGGCCCCTTCGAGGTCGAAAGCGTGATCATGAAGCATCCCGCGGTGGCCGAAGTCGGAGTCATCGGCAAGCCCGATCCCCTTGCCGGCACCATCATCAAGGCCTTCGTCAGCTTGTATCCGGGACGCGAATGGAGCGAGGAGCTGCGGCGGGAGCTGATTGGCTTCGGGCGCAAGCACCTCGGCACAGCAGCGCCCCGCGAAATCGACTGGATCGAGTCGCTGCCCAAAACGCGAAGTGGGAAGATCATGCGGCGCCTGCTGAAGGCGCGCGAGCTCGGCTTGCCCGAAGGGGACACGTCGACGCTGGAAGGAGGAGACAGTTGACGCTGGACATCTCACGTGACCACGTCCTCGGCTTGCTACGCGACATGATTCGCATCCGCCGGCTGGAGGAGAAAAGCGCCGAGCTCTACGCGAAGCAGAAAATTCGAGGTTTCTTGCACCTCTATATTGGCGAGGAGGCAGTCGGCGTCGGCGCGATGCACGCGCTACGAGAGGACGACAACATCGTGGCGACCTATCGCGAGCACGGCCAGGCGCTGGTTCGCGGCATTCCGGCCGGCGAGATCATGGCCGAGATGTACGGCAAGTCGAACGGCTGCTCCGGCGGTCGCGGCGGCTCGATGCATTTGTTTTCCGCTGAGCGGCGGTTCTACGGCGGGCACGCCATCGTCGGTGGCGGCTTGCCTATCGCCGTAGGGCTTGCGCTGGCCGACAAGATGCAGGGCGAGTCGCGCGTCACCGCCTGTTTCTTCGGCGATGGTGCGACCGACGAGGGAGAGTTCCACGAGTCGCTGAACTTGGCGGCGCTTTGGAAGCTGCCCGTTCTGTTCCTGTGCGAGAACAACGAGTACGCGATGGGGACGGCCTTGCATAGGCACGTGGCTGACCGGAACATTGCCGACAATCCCCCCGCGTACGGGGTGCCTGCGGATTCGGTCAACGGGATGGACGTCGTCGCCGTCGAGCGGGCGGTGCACAACGAGGCCGAGCTCGTTCGAGAGACCTGCAAGCCCCGGTTCCTCGAGCTCAAGACCTACCGCTTTCGGGCCCACTCCATGTACGACGCCGAGCTCTACCGCTCGAAGGAAGAAGTCGAAGAGCACAAGAAAGACGACCCCATCGAGAGCTTGCAGGGGCGCGCGCTGAGCGACGGATTGATCACCGAGGCGGACATCGAGCAGATCGAAGAAGACGCAGCCCAGGAAATCGCCGAGGCGGTCGAGTTCGCCGAGCAAGGGGACTGGGAGCCGGTCGAGGAGATTCGGCGTCACACCTACGCGAGGGACTTGTCGTGACCAGCTATCGAGATGCGATTCGGACCGCGCTCCAGACGCTCCTTCGCGAGGATCCGCGCGTGTTCTTCATGGGTGAGGACGTGGGCCGCTATGGCGGGCCCTATGCGGTCAGCAAAGGCCTGCTCGAAGAGTTTGGCGAAGACAGGGTTCGCGACACGCCCCTGTGTGAGTCGACATTCGTCGGAGCCGGGATCGGCGCCGCGATTGGCGGAATGCGACCGATCGTTGAAGTCATGACCGTCAACTTCAGCTTGCTCGCGCTCGACCAGGTCGTGAACAACGCCGCGGTCATGCGGCACATGTCGGGCGGGCAGTTCGAAGTGCCGATTGCCGTGCGCATGGCGACAGGCGGCGGCAAGCAAATCGCTGCCCAGCATTCGCACAGCCTCGAGAACTGGTACGCGCATGTGCCGGGTATCAAGGTTCTCGCGCCAGCGACGGTGCAGGACGCACACGATATGTTGCTTGCTGCGGTGGAAGACCCCGATCCGGTTTTCATCTTCGAGCATCAGATGCTGTACGGCATCGAAGGCCCGCTCGACACGGAGTCGACGCCTCCTTCGCCCTGGAAAGCTGCGATTCGGCGCGCGGGCAAAGACCTCAGCCTCATCGCGTACGGCGGCTCGGTTCACAAAGCGCTCACGGCGGCCGAAGAGCTCGAAAAAGAAGGGCTGAGCGCCGAGGTCGTCGATTTGCGAAGCCTGCGTCCGCTCGATCACGAAACCATCATCGGAAGCGTCTCGCGCACGCACCGCGCCGTCGTGATCGACGAAGCCTGGAAGACCGGCAGCCTTGCGTCGGAAGTCAGCGCCATTTTGGCCGAGGAGGCTTTCTACGAGCTGGACGCGCCGGTGGCACGCGTCTGTACCATCGAAGTGCCGATCCCTTACGCCAAGCATCTCGAAGAAGCGGCCATCCCGCAGGTCGACCGGATTGTGGAGGTGGCGAGAAGGAGTGTGGTCGGTGGCTGAGTTCGTCATGCCATCGCTGGGCGCCGACATGAGCGCAGGCGTGCTCGCGAAGTGGCGCGCCGCGCTTGGGGACCGCGTCGCGAAAGGGGACATCATTGCCGAGGTCGAGACGGATAAGGGCTTGATCGAGGTGGAGGTGTTTGAAGCGGGGGTTGTCGAGAGATTGCTGGTGCAAGAAGGGGAGAAGGTGCCGGTGGGGACGGTGCTGGCGGAGATTCGGACAGAGTCAGCCTCAGTGACAGCGCCAGTGTCAGTGTCAGTGCCAGCGTCAGCGTCAGCGTCAGCGTCAGTGACAGTGCCAGTGCCAGTGCCAGTGACAGCGCCAGTGTCAGCGTCAGCCCCCGGGTCGATCATCTCTGCGGGGGCCTCCGATCTAGTCCTCGATGGTCCCTTGGCCTCTCCCGCGGTTCGGCGGCGCGCTCATGAGCTCGATGTGTCGCTTCCATCGGTCCGCGGCACGGGTGAGCACGGTCGGATCACCCTCGACGACTTGGTGGGGGTTGGTCATAGGGCGCGTTCGGCTCCAGGTGCTCGCGTCCGAATTTCGCCCTACGCACGCAGGATTGCCATGGAGCGCGGCATCGATATCTCCCGGCTTTCTGGGAGCGGGCCAGGCGGCGCGATCCAAGCCAGTGACGTCCTGAGCGTCAAGGCTCACCCGGCCAGCGCTGCGGTCTCGCCTGCCGAGCGAATGCAGCGCGCGATCGCGGCTGCCATGACCCGCGCCAACGACGAAATCCCCCACTACTACGTCGAGCAGAGCATCGACATGGGGAATGCCATCGCCTGGCTTCGGGAGACCAACGCGTCTGTGAGCGTGAGCGAGCGACTCGTGTCCGGCGTATTGGTGCTGCGCGCGGTTGCCTTGGCCCTGCGCAAGCACAAGTCGCTCAATGCGACCTGGCAGGGTCCTGAGCCGGTGCCAAGCGCCGAGATCCACGTCGGGCTTGCCGTGTCCCTCCGGGGCGGAGGGCTCGTGGCGCCGGCCTTGCGGAATACGGACCAGGGCAGCCTCGGCGAGCTGATGGTCCGGATGACCGATCTGGTGGGTCGCGCGCGCGCCGGTGCACTTCGCAGCTCGGAAATGACGTCCGCGACCATCACGCTGACCTCCCTCGGCGAGCGTGGTGTCGAGAGTGTGACCCCGATCATCTTCCCGCCGCAGGTGGCCATCGTCGGCTGCGGCGCGACAGTCGAGCGACCCTGGGTGGTCGAGGGGAAGGTCGTGCCCCGGCCCATCATGCGGGTTACACTCGGCGCCGATCACCGTGTCAGCAACGGTCACCAGGGCTCGCGATTCCTGACAGCCCTCGATCGACTGCTGCAGGAGCCGGAGAAGCTATGACTCGCGACGAAATACGATCGACCTTGCTCGGCTGCCTAGTCGCGGTAGCCCCCGAAATCGACGGCGAAGAGATCGAAGACGATGCCGATCTGCGAGAGGAGCTCGACCTCGATTCGATGGACGTCCTTCGCTGGGTCCAAGGGATTCACAAAGCCCTAGGCGTCGAGATCCCGGAAGAGGACTATGGGCAGATCGTCAGCCTCGAGGATGCAGTCAGCTATGTCACAGCCCGCCTCTGAACCAGCGCCCTGGTCCGTCGAGCACGGCCAGGTCCTGCAGGAATTGAATGTCCGGTTGGCCGACGGACTCGGGGCCGACGAGGTGCTGCTCCGTCGGGAGCGCTTCGGCCCGAACATTCTTGCGGAGTTCCACGCGACCTCTTGGCTGACCATTCTGTGGCGACAGCTCCGTAGCTTTGTGGTCTATTTGCTGATTGCGGGCGCGGTGCTGTCGTTTGCGCTTGGCGATAACCTCGAGGGTTTTGCCATCCTGGCGGTCATCGGGATCAATACTTTGATCGGCTTCGTGACCGAGCTTCGCGCGGTCCGGTCCACCGAGGCCTTGCGGCAGCTTGGCAGCACGGAGACCACCGTGCGCCGTGCGGGCGTGGCACAACGTGTCTCGGCCGAAGACCTGGTTCCTGGCGACATCGTCCTGTTCGAGGGAGGCGATGTGGTGACCGCCGACGTTCGGCTCCTGACCGCGTCGAGGGTGCAATCCAACGAATCACTTCTCACCGGCGAGTCGCTTCCGGTCGAAAAAGCGATCGATCTGCTTCCGGTCGAAACCGTGATCGCCGAGCGCGAGAACATGCTCTTCAAGGGCACTGCAATCACGAAGGGAAACGCAGAGGGTGTCGTCGTCAGCACCGGTATGGAGACCGAGCTCGGGAAGATTACAGCGCTCGTGCAGAGCGCTTCCGACAAGAAGACCCCGCTCGAGGAGCGCATCGACTCGCTCGGCAAGGTGATGGGCTGGCTCTGCATCGTCTTGGTCACCATCATCGGCATCCTGGGCGCTCTAAGCGGCAAAGAACCCTCCGATGTCATCAAGACGGCCATTGCGCTTGCGGTGGCCACCGTGCCCGAAGGGCTTCCCATCGTCGCAACGCTCGCGCTTGCGCGTGGAGTCCTCCGAATGGCCCGCCGCAACGCCTTGGTCGAGCAGCTTTCCGCCGTCGAGACTCTGGGATCGACCAGCATCGTCCTGACCGACAAGACCGGAACCTTGACCGAGAACCGGATGACCGTGACCGGCGTCGTGGTGCCAGGGAAGAGCGCCAGTGACCCGACCAGCATCTCGATTCCAATGTCGGGCGGGCCCAAGGAGACGGACGACGACGTTTCGCGGCTCATCGTTGCGTCTGCCCTGTGCAGCGACGCCTCGATCGGCACGGACGAATCGGGGCGCGAAGTCCAGGTCGGCGATCCGATGGAGCTCGCCCTCCTGCTCGCAGCGCGCGAAATCGGACTCGAGCTCGAGCAGGTCATCGCGGCTGAGCCCAGGCTCTCCGAAGAGGCCTTCGACCCCGACATCAAGATGATGGCCACCTACCATCGAGGTGGCGAAGCGACTCGAGTGATCGTCAAGGGCGCTCCCGAAGCTGTGTTTCGCGCCTGCGTATCGGTGCGCACCACGGAGGGGGCACAAGCGCTCGACGAATCGACGCTTGCAGTGTGGCGAGAGGAGAACCACCGGGTCGCCTCCGATGGGCTGCGCATGCTGGCGATTGCGGAGCGGCTCGATCCAGAGACCAACGACGACCCCTATCACAGTCTCACGCTGCTCGGCCTGGTGGCCTTGTCCGATCCGCCGCGATCAGACGTGGTAGGAGCGATTGAGCAATGCCACCGAGCAGGCGTCGACGTAGTCATGGTGACCGGCGACCAGGCTCCAACCGCCGAGCACATTGCTGCGGCGGTCGGTCTCATTGCGAGCGACGACAAAGGGCATGCCGTCACCGGCGCCGAGCTCCAGGCCTTGCTAGACGGAGGCGAAGAGGGCGCCGCCAAGCTCCGCCGAACGCACGTCTATGCGCGGACCGACCCCGAGCAGAAGCTGCGTTTGCTCGCGTTCTTTCAGGGCGAGGGTGAAACCGTGGCCATGATTGGCGACGGCGTGAACGACGCTCCTGCACTACGACAGTCCGACATTGGCGTCGCCATGGGCCAGCGGGGGACACAAGTTGCCCGGGAAGCCGCTGACATGATCCTCCAAGACGATCGCTTCGCCACGATCGTCGTCGCGATCCGGCAAGGTCGCATCATCTTTCGGAACATCCGGAGCTTCGTGTTCTACCTCTTGTCGTGCAACTTGAGCGAGATCATCACCGTTGGCTTGGCGTCGGCGGTGAATGCACCGCTCCCAATCCTTCCGATGCAGATTCTGTTCCTGAACCTGGTGACCGATGTATTCCCGGCGCTCGCGCTCGGTGTGGGAGAGAGCGGCCCCTACATCATGGACCATCCGCCCCGGCCCAAGACCGAAGCGCTGCTCGCGGGCCGGCATTGGGCAAGGCTGCTGGGCTATGGACTGGTGATGAGCCTTGCGGTCCTGGCCGGGTTTGCGATTTCGATGCTCGTCTTCGAGATGGAGGTGAAGCGCGCGGTCACGATCTCGTTTCTGATTCTGGCCGGCGCGCAGCTCGGCCACGTCTTCAACATGGTGTCTCCTCGCTCCGGCTTCGTCTTCAACGAAGTGACGCGGAACCCTTGGATCTGGGCCGCGATCATCCTGTGCGTAGGCCTGCTCGCGGCGGCCGTCTACGTGCCGATTCTTTCGGAGGTCCTGGGGACGGTGGAGCCGGGGAAGGAGGGATGGCTGCTGGTATTCACGCTGAGCCTCGCTCCGGTCCTGGTCGGCCAGAGCATGCGGGCGATCGGTCAAATCCGTCGCAAGTACGGGCGCCAAGTCGACCTAGAGCGTGGCGGAAACGCCTGACTGTGGTACAGCTCAGCCCATGGACAAGACCGCGCCGATCGCCGATTTCATGACCCCGATGCCTCACACGGTGGGCAGCGAGCAGACCATCACGTTTGCTCAGAAGCTCATGCAGAAGCACGACATTCGCCACTTGCCTGTGCTGCACGGCGGCGAGCTCTACGGCGTCGTTAGCGACCGCGACCTCGGCATGATCGCCGGCCTCAACGAGGTCAACCCCGACGTTACGACGGTCGAAGAAGCGATGACCCAAGAGGCGTACACGGTGGCCCCGGACATCCCGCTCTTCACCGTCCTCAACGCGATGCTCAAGCACAAGTACGGCTCGGCGATCGTGGTCGAAGGCATCAAGATCATCGGGATTCTGACCACGCACGACGCGCTCGAGCTGCTAGTCGAGAAGTTCCCGAACGCGTAGCCTCAGTCGCCGACCCCTAGCTCGTCGATGACCTTGGCGAGCAGTGGGGGGTCGTCGGTCATGATTCCGTCGATACCGTAGGTCTCGATCAGGAACCGCATTTCTTCTTCGTCATTGATCGTCCAGACGTGGACGTACATGTCGAGCTCGTGGGCGCGGGGCACGAAGCCCGGGTGCAAGACATCGACGATGCGATCGCCGACGTCGTATTGGGTCGGGACTTGCAGGAACTCGGCCGGTGGCTCGTACTCGGGGTCGAGATCGCGAAAGGAGTACCCCCAGAACACCAGTGTTTCATTGGTGCCCATGTTCGTC
>Ga0316189_10002088_pt1 | contig 19669 bp, 18 predicted proteins | sample LowCovwburrow_MG_FD_204930 | JGI IMG/M metagenome (GOLD analysis project Ga0316189, IMG submission 204930) | Coastal sediment microbial communities from Maine, United States - Lowes Cove worm burrow | ecosystem: Environmental > Aquatic > Marine > Coastal > Sediment | place: USA: Maine... | reverse complement strand
GGCTAAGCCAAGCACAGCCCGTACTCGCAAGAAGGTGAAAAAAAATGTGGTCGATGGTATCGCCCATATTCACGCTTCATTCAATAACACCATCGTGATGATCACGGATCGTCAGGGTAACGCCCTGGCCTGGGCAACCGCCGGTGGTTCCGGTTTCCGTGGCTCGCGCAAGAGCACGCCGTTTGCTGCCCAGGTGGCTGCCGAGCGTGTCGGCGATATGGTCAAGGAATTCGGGCTGAAAAATCTTGAAGTGGAAGTCAAGGGTCCGGGCCCGGGACGTGAATCTGCTGTCCGAGCGTTGAACAACGCCGGTTTCCGTATCACTAATATCACCGATGTGACCCCGATCCCGCACAACGGTTGCCGTCCGCCCAAAAAGCGGCGCGTGTAGGGCGGAGGAGAAACAATGGCAAAATACGTAGGACCCAAATGTCGCCAGTGCCGTCGTGAAGGCACCAAGCTATTTCTTAAAGGCGAGAAATGTTACACCAGCAAGTGCGCGGTCGAGAACCGCGCCTTCCCGCCAGGTCAGCACGGCCAGCGTCGTGGACGCTTGTCCGACTATGCTACCCAGTTGCGTGAAAAGCAGAAAATGCGCCGCATATATGGTGTGCTGGAAAGCCAGTTCCGTAATTACTACAAGCATGCTGCCCAGCGTAAGGGCTCTACAGGTGAGAACCTGCTGCAGTTGCTGGAAGGCCGGCTAGACAACGTTGTGTACCGTATGGGTTTTGCGGCCTCACGTTCAGAAGCACGTCAGCTGGTGCGCCATAAGGCGATTACCGTAAACGGTCAGCGAGTGAATATTCCTTCCTACCAGGTCCAGCCCAATGACAATCTCGGTCTGGCCGAGAAGTCCAAAAGCCAGCAGCGCGTGAAGTCTGCACTGGAATTGGCTGAACAGCGTGGCTTTGTCGACTGGATCGATGTCGACTCAAAGAAAATGGAAGGTGTATTCAAGGCACGTCCCGAGCGTTCTGATCTCCCTGCCGAGATTAATGAATCGCTCGTCGTCGAGCTGTACTCCAAGTAAGCACTAGCGTAGTCAAGACACCAGCTTAAGAGGGTTATACATGCCGGGCAAGGTCAACGAATTCCTGAAACCGCGTATTGTCGATGTACAAACTATTGGTGAGCGCACAGCCAAGGTTGTGCTTGAGCCATTGGAACGCGGCTTCGGTCATACGCTGGGCAATGCCCTGCGTCGCATACTGCTGTCTTCCATGCCGGGCTGTGCCATCACTGGTATGGATATCGACGGGGTGCTGCACGAATATTCCGCCATCGAGGGCGTGCAGGAAGACGTGATGGAAATCATGCTCAACCTGAAAGGGGTTGCGCTGCAGATGCATAACCGCGATGAGGCCACTCTGAAAGTCAGCAAGAAGGGTCCGGGTCCGGTAACGGCAGGCGACATTCAGCTTGATCACGATGTTGAAATTATCAACCCGGATTACGTTATCGCCAACCTCACCAAGGAAGGCCAGTTGAACATGAGTCTCACGGTGCAGATGGGGCGCGGCTACGAGCCTGCCACCGTACGTGCCGAGCGTGCTGAAGAAGGCGGGCCAATTGGAGCGCTGCAGCTCGACGCCAGCTATACACCGGTTAGTCGAGTGGCCTATAACGTCGATTCTGCTCGTGTGGAGCAGCGCACCAATCTGGATAAGCTGATTATCGAAATCGAAACCAACGGCACTATCGATCCGGAAGAAGCTATTCGCCGTGCTGCAACTATTCTCCAGGACCAACTGTCAGTCTTCGTTGATCTGCAGGGCAAGGAAGAGGTTGAGCAGGAGAGTCCTGAAGCCGATATTGATCCGATTCTTCTGCGTCCGGTCGATGACCTGGAGCTAACTGTTCGGTCGGCAAACTGTCTGAAAGCAGAGAGTATTTATTTTATCGGTGACCTGATTCAGCGTACCGAAGTGGAGTTGCTGAAGACGCCGAATCTGGGCAAAAAGTCGCTCACAGAAATCAAGGATGTGCTGGCATCCCGCGGCCTGTCACTGGGCATGCGTCTGGAAAACTGGCCGCCAGCAGGTCTTAAGGAAAGCGAAAAGCAATCCGCCTGAGTCGAATTTAACGTAGGTATAGAACAATGCGTCACCGTCAAAGTGGACGAAAACTTAATCGTAACAGCAGCCATCGCAAGGCTATGTTCCGTAATATGGCTACCTCCTTGCTGGATCACGAAGCCATCAAGACCACCTTGCCGAAAGCCAAGGAATTGCGTCGGGTCGCCGAGCCATTGATTACCATGGCCAAGACAGACAGTGTGGCCAATCGCCGCCTGGCTTTCGATCGCCTGCGAGATCAGGGCGTGGTCTCCAAGCTTTTTAACGAGTTGGGTCCTCGCTATAAGGAGCGCCCTGGTGGTTACCTGCGTATCCTGAAAATGGGTTTCCGCAGCGGAGACAAGGCACCGATGGCGCTGGTGGAGCTGGTTGATCGGCCTGAGCCGGTGGAATCGGATGCTGAAGAATTCGAGGCAGTTGACGAGTAAATTAAGCTTGTTTGCAGTCGAGACATGAAGCCGGGCTTTGCCCGGCTTTTTTGTGGCTGGCTGGATGAATTGCCCAACTTCTGTGCGTTATCAGGATGGTAATGCTTTGTTCCTATGCATCCGGTCAACCTGGAAAATATGTTATCCACTAGAATATATTTATGTATCAATCGTTTATTAACCTGGCGCAAGCTGGCACCTGTTTTGCTAATCAGTTAATTAGTAGTAACTGATGTGCATGAGGCGTGATATGAAAAAACTGAAAAATATGCGGTCTGCTGTCACCTTTTTAGCTTTAGCGCTGGCGGCATCGGCCAGCCCGGGGGCGGGCCTGCAGAACAACATCAGCACCATGGAGCCGGTGATTCTGGCAAGCGTAATAACAAGTAACGCAATTCCCACTTCCAGCAATGCCGATATAGCCAACGTCGCCGAGACTTCGAAACTGTTCTGGGTGTTCGGCGCCAGCCTGGTCGGGGTCAGCCTGGTAACACGCCGGCGATCTGTATGAACATTGGCAGGAGCGGGCGACCTTTCCCGGGCGGGTAACCGGACACACTTCACTGAAACTGGTTTACCGGGTGTACCTCGCGCTTGGCAGGCCAGGTGCTACACTCAATTTCAAGTTATTGGTTTAGCCTGGTTTCAGAGTGATTGCGACATTTACCGATTTCAGTAATCAGGGCCCCTATCTCGGACAAGTCAAAGCTGTGCTTCAGGAGCTGGTGCCCAATGTTCCTGTGGTGGATGTGTTCCCCGACCTGCCGGCGTGTAATGTTAAGGCTGCTGCATATTTGCTGCCCGCATATTCGCAGTATCTGATGGGAGGGAGCGTATGTCTTTGCGTGGTAGACCCTGGTGTAGGGACGGGCAGGCGTGCAGTAGCGCTGCACATTGACGAACGCTGGTACGTTGGTCCTGATAATGGCTTGTTTTCGATGCTGGTGCGTCGTGCGAAAAAGATCCAGGCTTATGAAATTACCTGGCGGCCTGACAGGCTGTCCAATAGCTTCCACGGCCGTGACCTCTTTGCGCCGGTATGCGCCAAGCTGAGCAAGGGGCATCATCCGGAAGACTGGGCGAATGAGCTCAGTCCCGATTGTCTCGTCATCCCCGCCTGGCCCGAAGACCTGTTCGAAGTTATCTATATCGACAGTTATGGAAATGTGGTCACAGGCGTGCGGGCCGCAGTTATTTCTGAAGGCATGCGGCTGGAGATCGCGGGTCAGCAATGTGTCTACCAGCGTGTATTTGCTGAAGCCCATAATGGTGTGGCGTTCTGGTACGAGAATGCTAATGGTTTGGTGGAGATAGCTGTCTCCGGTGGTAGCGCGCAGGACTCGCTTGGTATCGCGACAGGGGACGCGCTGTATCTTGTCGAGTAGTCGCTTGGCAGGCTGGTCTATCTGACCAGAAGTGAGCGTATGATATCTCGCACCTCGGGGTGGTCAAAATCCCGTCCGCCAACTGCCCGATAAACCATCTTGCCCTGTTTGTCGATAATCACTGTTGTTGGCAGCCCTTTGACGCCATACAACTGGGATACGCTACTGTCACGATCAAATAAAACAGGGAACGTTGGATCAACGCTCAGTTGTCCGGTATAGGCGAATACGTGGTCAGGGTCTTCAAATTCATTGACCGCGAGAACCACGAAGCCGTCCTTGCCCAGGTCTTTGTAAATTGACTCCATTGAGGGCATCTCACGCCGACAGGGCGGGCACCAGGTAGCCCAGAAGTTGAGCATTATCACCTGTCCATGGAAGTCACTCAGTGACAACTTGTCCCCATCCATATTTTCCAGGGTAAAGTCCGGCGCATCGACAGGTGTATCAATTCGAGTCAGTTCATGGCTGAGTTCGGGGGCCGGAAGATTTGCACTGTTAGTGGCGTGTGCAATGCATAATAAAACCACGCTCAGCAGGAGTGTGCTAACGCTGGTTTTAAGGTGCTGTTGAGGGCGCACAGCGCAATTCCTCGATTGTGGCTTCATGGGTTTCGCCTTCCATTGTCCAGCTATAGTGCAGGTTAAAGGTCGTATCTGGCGCCAGCGGCAGTGTAGTGAATCCCTGGCTCCAGTCGCCGGGTGAGAAACGTTGGTCATCCGGTAGTAGCGACCAGCGAAATGCTACGCCGAGTTTTTTCCATTCTTCAAGCCACTGGGTCTTGGTCTTTACCTGATGAGATTGGCCATCGTTCGTCACGTAGCGCCAGTCGGCCACGCGGTAAACCAGGTCTGTGCCTGATTCATTCTTGATGATGGTTCCGAATACGCAATAGCCAGCCATCAGTTCAACTATGTCTTTCGGTAACCCGCGGGCATCATAGATAGCTCTGACATAGTCCGGTAGCAACTGTATGAGCTGCAGGCTGAAACCAGGGTGTTGGGCTTTCCATGCGAGCAGCTTGCTATTACCTTCGGTAAAAATTTCTACCTCGGCATTGACTGGCGCGATCTGTAGGCAGATGCCAGCAAGTGTGGTCAATTTGAGGCCGTTGAGCCAAGCATGAAAACAGGACATGTACCGATAGTAGCCGAAAACAGCTCGGCACCCCAGTCTTTCCGGGCAATAGCATGTGCCTGGGTTTTCCGCAGGTATGTCAGCTGAAAATCTATTGCCAAGCTGTTACGATCGACGTGGATTTCACTCCACGCTGGCAACTAACTGGTTGTTATGGCTTCGATAATAAAGCAAAAATCAAATTGTATGTGGGCCTGTAGCCGCGTGCATGGTCCAGCGAATGATTATTCCCGGGATTAGCATCGGTATGGCGCGGCTTTATCTGCTGCCAATTGTGATGATCGTGTGGTTTTTTTCGACGCGCAGTCTCTGTGCGGCGTCACTTAACGGCTTTGATCTGGATAATTCCCTGATTCCAGAAGGCGAGATTTACCACGGCGGACCGCCTCGCGATGGCATACCTTCAATCGATCAACCGCGCTTCGTGGCAGCGGATGACGCCAGTTTTATCAAACCTCTAGACCGTGTGCTTGGCATACAGCGCCAGGGTATTAGCAAGGCTTATCCAGTACAGATTCTTAACCATCATGAGATCGTGAACGATCACCTGGGCACGGAGGCTGTACTGGTGAGCTTTTGCCCTTTGTGCGGGAGCGGCATGGCATTTCTGGCAGCGACGGATGGCCATACGCGTGCGTTCGGTGTATCCGGCTTGTTATACAACAGTGATATGTTGCTCTATGACCGCGAAACGCAGTCTCTATGGTCGCAGATGAAAGCACAGGCGATATCCGGTCCGGAGCGGGGGGTGCAGCTAAGCCAGATTGTTCTGGATCATACCAGCTGGCGAGACTGGCGTAGTCGACATCCTGATACGCTGGTGCTGTCAACAGATACCGGCTACAGCCGGGACTATTCTCGCTCGCCGTATGCAGGGTATGAAAATAGCCCGGAAACGTATTTTCCTGTAAGCAAGGTGGATCGACGTTATCATGCGAAGGAGCTGGTGATAGGGTTGCAGCTCGACGCTGCTAACAAGGCTTACCCGTTTGCGGAACTGTCGCGCACGTCGGGTGAGCTGGAAGACAAAGTGGCCGGGCAGACGGTGACGATTCGCTTTGACGCCGCCAACCGTTCAGGGAGTGTTTTTACACAGGCTGGCCAACAATTGCCCAGCACCATAAGACCTGAATTTTATGGCAGAGTGTGCGGCTCTGAGCATGTCGGGTGAAGGAGCCTCATGCTGCATCGGTGCTGGATACCTTGTTTTCGCGTTCCAGGACAGGCTTCAGGAAATGGCCGGTATGTGAGCGAGGCGATTCCACGACCGCCTCCGGTGTCCCGGTAGCGATGATTTCGCCGCCGCCATTGCCACCCTCGGGACCGAGATCAATTAACCAGTCGGCAGTTTTGATCACATCAAGATTGTGCTCGATGATTACCACTGTATTGCCATGATCTCGCAGACGGTGCAGGACTTTCAGCAACTGCTCGATATCATGGAAGTGTAGTCCGGTAGTGGGCTCGTCGAGTATATACAGTGTTTTGCCAGTGTCGCGCTTGGATAGCTCCTTGGAGAGTTTGACGCGCTGGGCTTCGCCGCCGGACAGCGTAGTCGCATTCTGGCCGAGCTTGATGTACGAAAGCCCGACGTCCAACAGTGTTTGCAGCTTGCGTGAAATTACCGGTACGGCGCTAAAAAACACAGCGGCATCTTCCACGGTGAGTTCCAGTACTTCGTGGATATTTTTACCCTTGTAGCGGATATCCAGTGTTTCGCGGTTATAACGTTTGCTCTTGCATATATCGCAGGGTACATAGATGTCCGGCAGAAAGTGCATTTCCACCTTGATAACCCCATCGCCCTGACAGGCCTCGCAGCGGCCGCCCTTGACATTAAAGCTGAACCGCCCTGGCTTGTAGCCGCGTGAGCGAGATTCCTGCGTGCCGGCAAACAGTTCCCGGATGGGTGTGAACAGGCCGGTGTAGGTTGCCGGGTTCGAGCGAGGAGTACGACCAATCGGGCTCTGGTCTATATCGACAACCTTGTCAAACTGTTCCATGCCTTCTACCGACTGATGTGGTGCCGGCTCAGTGGCAGCACCGTTCAGTTCGGCGGCAGCAATACGGTACAGGGTATCGTTGATCAGTGTGGATTTACCCGAGCCGGATACGCCCGTGATACAGGTGAGTAAACCGATCGGTATATCAAGGTCGACCTCTTTGAGGTTGTTGCCGCTGGCACCCTTGATGCGCAACTGTCTCCGGGGATCATTGGGTGTTCGCACTGATGGGCCGGTGATGCGTCGTACACCACTAAGGAACTGGCCAGTGATTGAGGCCGGATCGTTTATAACCTCTTGCGGTGTGCCCTGGGAGACTACCTGGCCGCCATGAACGCCGGCGCCCGGTCCCATGTCAACGACGTGGTCGGCGCTGCGGATGGCGTCTTCGTCATGCTCGACTACGATTACGGTGTTGCCGAGGTCTCGCAGGAAAGTCAGCGTGTTCAGGAGGCGCTGGTTATCGCGCTGGTGCAGGCCGATTGAAGGCTCATCAAGGATATACATGACGCCCACCAGGCCGGCGCCGATCTGTGAGGCCAGGCGGATGCGCTGGGCTTCACCACCGGACAAGGTGTCGGCACTGCGCTCCAGTGAGAGATAGTTGAGCCCGACATTAACCAGAAAGTCCAGGCGCTCGCGAATCTCTTTAACGATTTTTTCAGCGATCGCACCGCGCTTGCCAGGCAGATTCAGCCCGGCAAAGAAGGCGCTGGCATCACCCACAGGCAGGGTGGTGATATCCTGTATAGCACGATCTTCTATAAAAACATTACGCGCCGAACGGTTCAGCCGTGTGCCTTCACAATCCGGGCAAGGGTGAGTGCTGAGATAGCGCGCCAGCTCGTCGCGCACCACGCTGGATTCCGTTTCCCGGTAGCGACGTTCCATATTGCGGAGGACGCCTTCAAAGGGATGATGTTTGACCTTTACGCCCTTGCGTTCGTTCAGGTAACGAAATTCGATGACCTCTTTGCCGCTGCCATACAGGATGACCTCCTGGAACTTGTCATCCAGTTCCTCAAATGAGGTTTCGATATCAAAGCCATAGTGGTCGGCCAGCGAGCTGATCAACTGGAAATAATAGGCGTTGCGGCGATCCCAGCCGCGCACCGCGCCACCCGCCAGGCTGAGGTGTGGGTTGGCAACCACGCGCCTTGGATCGAAACTCTGTTGTACGCCCAGACCGTCACAGGTAGCGCAGGCACCTATTGGATTATTGAAAGAGAACAGCCGCGGTTCGAGTTCGGTCAATGAGTAACCGCATTTCGCGCAGGCAAACTTGGCGGAGAACGTCATCTCGGTGTCATCGTCCATGCTGACGACACGCGCCAGGCCATCGGCAAGGCGCAGGGCGGTTTCAAATGATTCGGCCAGACGCAGCTTCAGATCGTCGCGGATCTTGATGCGGTCGACCACTACTTCGATGCTGTGTTTGCGGCGCAAGTCCAGGGCGGGCGCGTTTTCGAGTTCGACCACCTCGCCATCAATGCGTGCGCGTATAAACCCCTGTGCGCGCAGCTCTTCGAGCAGCCCCAGGTGTTCACCCTTGCGGTCCTGTACCACCGGAGCAAGCAGCATCCAGCGTGAGCCTTCCGTTTGCGCCAGAACATGGTCAACCATCTGGCTGATTGTTTGCGCTTCCAGTGTGGTCGCATGGTCCGGGCAGCGGGGTGTCCCGACGCGTGCGAACAGCAGGCGCAGGTAGTCATAGATCTCGGTAATGGTGCCGACCGTGGAGCGCGGATTGTGCGAGGTGGATTTCTGTTCGATGGAGATGGCTGGCGACAGGCCTTCGATATGGTCGACGTCAGGTTTCTCCATCATCGACAGGAACTGGCGCGCGTAGGCCGACAGCGATTCCACGTAGCGCCGCTGGCCTTCGGCATAAATAGTATCGAACGCCAGCGAAGACTTGCCCGAGCCCGACAGTCCGGTGATGACGATAAGCTTGTCGCGCGGCAGATCCAGGTCCACGTTCTGCAGATTATGGGTGCGAGCGCCGCGTATGTGAATGCTGTCCATCTTGATTCCGGCCAAATAGCGAACCTGATACTATACGTCGTTTAGCAATTTCGACCAAAAGGAATCCCCTCATTGAACCAGAACCTTGATGCAGCTGCAGGCATGAGCCGCAACGAGGTGCGTTCGGCAGTCTCCATGGCGGGGATCTATGCCTTGCGAATGCTGGGGTTATTCATGATCCTGCCGGTGTTTGCCTTGTATGCGGGGGATCTTGGGGGCGCGACGCCGGCACTCGCCGGGCTGGCTATTGGTATCTATGGCATGACCCAGGCGCTGCTGCAGATTCCGTTTGGTCTGGTGTCAGATCATATTGGCCGCAAGCCTGTGATCGTGTTCGGTTTGCTGGTCTTTGCCGCTGGCAGCGTGGTGGCTGCTACAGCGGACACCATGTTTATGGTGATTGTCGGACGCGCCTTGCAGGGTGCCGGTGCCATCGCGGCAGCGATAATGGCCCTTACGGCAGACCTCATCCGCGAGGAGCATCGTGTCAAGGCGATGGCCATTATCGGTATGAGCATTGGTGTGGCTTTTGCGTTGTCGATGGTGCTGGGACCGGTGTTGAACGGCTGGATCGGCGTGCCGGGGATTTTCTGGTTGACTGCAGTGCTGGCCATCGCGGGTATTGCTGTCGTCGTTCTGATCGTACCCAACCCTGCAGTTTCACGGCTACGCCGTGATGCGGAAACCGTTCCGGCGCAGATCACCTCGGTGTTACGCGACCCGGAACTGTTGCGTCTCGACCTTGGGATATTTTCCCTGCACCTGATTCTTACCGCCAGCTTTGTGGTTTTGCCATTGGCTCTGCGTGATATCGCGGGGTTGCCAGCCGATGAACACTGGATGTTGTACCTGCCGGCGCTGGGCCTGTCGTTGCCTATGGCCATTCCATTTATTCTGCAGGCGGAAAAGCACCGTCGCATGAAACAGGTTTTTGTAGCGGCTATTGTGGTGCTCGCCATTGCGCAGGGGGCTTTGTCGATTTTTCATGCCAGTATCGTTGCCATTGGATTGCTGGTATTTGTCTTTTTTACCGCCTTCAATTTGCTCGAAGCCATCCTGCCCTCCCTTATTTCCAAAACGGCGCCGCCCGACCGCAAGGGGACGGCCATGGGCGTATATTCCAGTGCCCAGTTTTTCGGCGCTTTTGTGGGCGGAGCTGTGGGCGGCATATTGCATGGCAGTTATGGCATGGGTTCAGTATTCCTGTTCTGTAGCCTGGTGGCGCTGGCCTGGGTGCTGTTTGCCAGTACCATGCAGCGACCGAACTACCTGGGTACCCGGCTGTTGCGTATCGGTCCCCAGGATCCGGCAAATGCGCAGGAACTGGCGCAACGTATCAGTGCAGTTCGCGGTGTGGCCGAGGCTGTGGTGATACCGGAAGATGCGGTTGCCTATCTCAAAATTGACCAGGATTCGCTTGACGAGGACGCGCTGCGCGCCTTTGTGGTGCCGGCCGTGGAATCGTAAATCAAGGGCTTACAGTCCGGTGCTGGGCAGTCAGCGCGGCAGCCGCTATGATGGCGGTTCTGTTTCGGCATCACTACCAAAAACGGGCTCACGGACGCGGCCCAGCATGAGGGGAGTCAATCATGGCACGAGGTGTAAACAAGGTTATTTTAGTTGGAAATCTGGGCAAGGACCCGGAAGTGCGCTACATGGCGAATGGCGGCGCAGTGTGCAACGCTACCCTCGCGACTACGGAATCCTGGAAGGATAAGCAGTCTGGCGAACAGAAAGACAAGACCGAGTGGCACAACATTGTCTTCTACCGCCGTCTCGCTGAAATTGCCGGCGAGTATCTGAAAAAAGGTTCGCAGGTATATATTGAGGGCAAGTTACAGACCCGCAAATGGCAGGACAAGAACGGCAACGACCGATACACCACTGAAATTATTGCCAACGAAATGCAGATGCTGGGTAGCCGAGGCGGCGGTGGCAGTGCTGACTTTGGCGGTTCGTCGTCTTCAGCATCCAGACCGGCACCGGCGCCGGCTGCAACGACCGCTGATGACTTCGACGACGATATTCCGTTCTAGGTTTTCCTCACAGGTTAATTACTGGCCTGGACACAAGGGCCGGAGAGATTTTTGTAAATCTCTCCGGCCCTTGTGCCTTTTGGTGGACTGTAATCTGCATGCGCCTGTGTGATTAAAAAGCTTTTCACGGTGGGAAATCAACAAGGCATCATTTTAAGAAAAAGCAAATTAAATTCACCTATAGAAAAATTTAATTACAAAGCCTTTTTTACCGGCCATACTTAAAGCCAGAGTTAAGCAAAACTCACCAACTCACTGATTTATAGTTTAAACGCAAATTCAGTGAATCTTATGACTGTCTCATCTCCCGCTGTTTAGCTGCTAAGTTACTGTCCCTAAAGCAGGAATCGTCCATTTCCTAGGTTGACAAGGTGGGGAAATCCTTCCTATAGTGTCAGAAAGTGGGGTTAAGTGGTTTTAAGTGGTAATAATTGGGTTGTGAGGGTAGTTGGGTGTTCCGTGGTGGTAGCTCAGTCAAGCTGGATGCGAAGGGACGGTTGGCCTTGCCAACCCGTTACCGCGCGCTCATGACCGAGCGATATTCCGGGCAGCTGGTGCTTACCGTGCATACCGATGGTTGTCTGTTGCTTTACCCTCAGCCGGAATGGGAAGACCTGGAGATGCAGTTGATCCGCACCCCGAATCAGGATCGCCGCACGCGCAACATGCAGCGCATGCTGGTGGGTTATGCCACCGAGGTGGAGATGGATGGCAATGGCCGGATCCTGATTGCGCCGCGACTACGTGATTTTGCCCAACTGGAAAAAAGTGTGGCACTGGTGGGTGTGGGCAAGAAGTTTGAAATCTGGAACGAGGAAGCCTGGGAGCGGATTGGCAGTAGCTGGATGGAGAGCGACTCGGATGATGGTTTGCCGGGCCCGCTCGACTCATTAACGCTCTAGATGACTGAATTACACCGTCCGGTACTGCTCGATGAAGTACTGGACGCCTTGCAAATTAAACAAGACGGTTTGTACGTTGATGGAACCTTCGGGCGCGGCGGCCATGCGGCAGCAGTGCTGGACAGGTTACAGGGACAGGGAAGGCTGCTGGCCTTCGACAAGGATCCCGAAGCATTGGCGTATGCAGCAAACCGGTTTGATAACGAGTCGCGTTTGATTATGCGTCGCGGGAGTTTTGGGAACCTTGGATCTGTCGTATCGGAACTGGGATGGCAAGGGAAAGTCAACGGGGTGTTTCTTGACCTCGGAGTATCGTCGCCGCAGCTGGATGACGCTGCGCGCGGTTTCAGCTTTATGGGAGAGGGTCCGCTCGATATGCGCATGAACCCGCTAGCGGGTATCAGCGCCAGCGAGTGGCTGGCACGCGCCTCCGCCGAAGAAATTGCTGATGTTCTCTGGAAATATGGCGAAGAACGTCACTCGCGGCGTATTGCCCGCCGTATTGTCAATACACGGGATGAAAGCCCCGTTACCACTACCGCTCAGCTCGCCAATCTGGTTGCTGCGGCTGTACCGGGCCGAGAGAAGAAAAAGCATCCGGCGACGCGCAGTTTTCAGGCTATCCGGATTTTCATAAACCAGGAGCTTGAAGACCTGGAATCCGTGCTGCCTCAGGCGGTGGACGTGCTGGCCCCGGGAGGGCGCCTGGCAGTGATCAGTTTCCATTCGCTGGAAGACCGCATGGTTAAACGCTTTATTCGTGACGAGTACCGCGGGCCTGAGTTGCCACCGGATTTGCCAGTGCTGCCACCGGCCTACCAGCCGCGTCTCAAGCCGGTCGGCAAGCGGATTCGTGCGTCGGAGGCCGAGGTGCGTGAGAACCCGCGGGCGCGCAGTGCCGTACTGCGGGTAGCGGAGCGAACCGCATGAGGAAACTCATTATTCCTCTTTTGCTGCTGGCAACAGTAGTAACCGCCATGTCGGCAGCCTATGCCAGGCACCAGAGTCGCAAATTGTTTGTTGAACTGCAGGCGCTGGAAACTGCGCGGGACGCGATGAATGTTGAATGGGGGCAACTGCAACTGGAGCAGAGTACTCACACTACGCATGGCAAAGTGGAAGACGCGGCTCGCAAGCGGCTGAGCATGCATATTCCTACACCCGAGCAGGTCACGATTCTTCACCCATGAGCCGGCAGCCGTCCATTAGTCGAGCACGCAGAATGCTGTTAACAGGCCTGATGTTGTCAGGTTTCGTGTTATTGGCGGCACGCAGTGCCCAGTTGCAGCTGGTCGATCACGAGTTTCTCCAGGGGCAGGCAGATGCGCGGCATCTGCGCGTAGTCGAGGTGCCTGCGCACCGCGGCATGATGACTGATCGAAACGGTGAGCCGTTGGCGATTAGTACGCCGGTTCAGTCTGTCTGGGCTAACCCGAAAGAGCTGGTGGCAGCGCCAGCCGATCTTCGTGGCCTGGCGCGTCTGCTGAAAATGAAGCCGGAGCAGTTGCAGCGTCTGCTGGGGCAGCGTAAGTCGCGTGAGTTCGTCTATCTGCGTCGCCACTTGTCGCCTGATCTGGCTGATCAGGTTATGGCGCTGGGTATTCCCGGGCTTTATCTGCAGCAGGAATATCGCCGTTACTACCCGGCTGGTGAGGTGGCTGCCCACCTGGTCGGTTTCAGTAACGTCGATGACCAGGGTCAGGAGGGTCTGGAGCTGGCATTCGACGACTGGCTTAGTGGTGAGCCGGGTGCCAAGCGAGTGGTTAAGGACGGCCGGCGGCATATTATCGAAAATGTTGAAAATATCCGCTCTGCACGACCGGGTAAGGCACTGGTACTGAGTATAGATCGTCGTATCCAGTACCTGGCCTACCGGGAACTGAAGGCAGCCGTGCGCCAGCACCGGGCGCGTTCAGGATCCATGGTGGTGCTCGATAACCGCACGGGTGAAGTGCTGGCGATGGTTAACCAGCCGGCTTTTAATCCCAATAATCGCAAGCGCCTCAAGGCGGACAAGATGCGCAATCGTGCCTTGACCGACGTGTTTGAACCGGGTTCGACCATGAAGCCTTTTGTGATTGCGGCAGCGCTGGAGAGTGGTGACTATCGTCCGGCATCGCGCATCGATACTTCACCCGGTTTGGTCCAGGTAGGGGTGCACACCATTCGTGACAAGCATGACTACGGCCGGCTGGATCTGACTGGAGTGTTGCGCAAATCAAGCAATGTGGGCGCCAGCAAGATTGCGCTGGCGCTTGAGCCGGAGGACTTCTGGACAGGTCTGTCCGACGCTGGCTTCGGTGTTGTCACGGAGAGCGGTTTTCCCGGTGAGGCCAGTGGCTATCTGGCGGACTTTCATCGCTGGCGCGATATCGAGCGTGCCACGCTGGCTTATGGATATGGCTTGTCGGTTACGGGTATGCAGCTGGCGCAGGCTTATAGCGTGCTTGCCAATGATGGATATCGTGTCCCGATAACACTGTTAAAGCGCGATGCCGACAGTGAGCTTGAGCGGCAGGCCGCATTCAGCCCGATGGTGGCGCGCGCTGTGCGCAAAATGATGGAGTCAGTAGTTGCTGCTGACGGGACGGCGCCACTGGCTGCAGTTAATGGTTATCGCGTTGCCGGCAAGACCGGCACGGCACACAAATCCGAGGCCGGTGGCTACGCGGAGAAACGCTACCTGTCGGTGTTCGCCGGTATGGCGCCAGCGAGTGATCCGCGGCTGGTTGCTGTAGTGGTTATCAACGAGCCAAGTAATGGCGAGTATTACGGTGGCAAGGTCGCCGCTCCGGTGTTTTCGCGTGTTATGGCTGGCGCGTTGCGGTTGTTGAACATCCCGCCAGACGCCGTGTCATTACTGCATACGCAGCGGACTGGCACGGAGGGACCGGCATGATGGCTGCGCAATCACAGCCGCCCGGTGTGCCCTTCGCCCAACTGCTGGGAGGTCTGGTTCAGGGAGCGCTGCCTGGTGTCGAGGTTTCCGGGTTGGCGACTGATAGTCGCCTGGTTCGCGCCGGGGACCTGTTTCTCGCCAGCAAGGGGCTGCAGGTTCATGGCATCTCGCACGCTGCCGAGGCTGTTCGGCAGGGCGCCGTTGCTGTGGTCTGGGAACCGGTAGCGGACGAGGTTCTTGGCCAGCAGGCAGAGGACCTCGAAGTGCCAGTGGTAGCCCTTCCAGGGCTGGGGAAAAGGCTGGGACTGATTGCTGATCGTTTCTATGCGCATCCGTCGCGGCAGCAGCATGTCATTGGCGTGACCGGCACGGATGGCAAGACATCGGTGACACATTTTCTTGCCCAGGCTTTGTCCGGCGATGCGGCCTGCGGCCTGCTGGGTACGCTGGGTTACGGTGTTTATGGACAGTTGCAGACGCCAACACATACTACGCCGGATGCTGTGCGCTTGCAGGCAGAGTTGGCGCGACTTCGTGATAACGGCGTAAAAACAGTTGCCATGGAGGTTTCTTCGCACGCCTTGCATCAACATCGTAGTGATGGCGTTGCCTTTAATACCGCAATATTGACCCATCTCAGTCGGGACCACCTTGATTATCACGGCAGTATTGAGGCCTACGCTGATGCGAAGCGTCGCCTGTTCAACACGCCGGGGCTGGAGACGGCTGTCCTGAATGCCGGTGATGAGTTCGGGCGGCAACTGGCGGGGCAATTACAGAATCAGGTGCGCGTGATTGTTTACGGTCAGCGGGAATACTGTGCTGGTTTGTCTGCTGACTGGATTGTGCTCGAAGCAGTCACGCCACGAGCCAGTGGTCTTGCATTGCGGCTGGATACCAGTTGGGGTCCGGCAGAATTTGAGACCTCGTTGTTGGGTAAATTCAATGCCAGCAACCTGATGGCGGCACTCGGCGGTCTGCTCGCGGCGGGTATAACGCTGGATGATGCGGTTGCGCGCCTGTCCCGTGTCAGGACGGTAGCCGGCCGTATGGAATTATTTGAGGAACGTCATGCGCCGCGTGTTGTTGTCGACTACGCGCATACGCCGCATGCTCTGGAAACGGTATTGCAGGCTTTGCGGCCGCACTGCGATGGGGAGCTGGTTTGTTTGTTTGGCGCTGGCGGGGATCGCGATACCGGCAAGCGCCCGCAGATGGGCAAGGTTGCCGAGTGCTATGCAGACCGGGTTGTGCTGACCAGCGATAACCCTCGCAGTGAACAGCCGCAAGCGATTCTCAACGAGATCGCTGCGGGTTTCCTGGAGCCGCAGCGTGTCGAATGCATTATTGATCGTGGTGCAGCGATCGATGTTGTTATCGCTGAAGCTGCTGTTGATGATCTTGTTCTCGTGGCCGGCAAGGGGCATGAAGATACCCAGCAGATTGGCGACCGGCGTTTCGCGTTCAGCGATCGTAACCGGGTTCGGCAGGCTCTGCGGAGGTACGCTGGATGATGGTTATGCAGTTGTCCGACGCAGCGCAAGTGCTCAAGGCCGCATATCATGGTGACGATGTCATGTTCCGCGGCATAAGCACAGATACGCGTACGCTGGTTGAGGGTAACCTGTTCGTTGCCCTTGAGGGGCCGAACTTCGACGGCCACGACTACCTGGAGCAGGCGCAACGCAAGGGTGCTGTAGCAGCTGCAGTTCGTCATGTCGACAGTGATGCGCTGCCGCAACTGGAAGTTGAAGATACCCGCCTGGCGTTAGGCGCTTTGGCTGCTTACTGGCGTGCGCGATTCGATCTGCCGCTGGTGGCAGTGACGGGCAGCAATGGCAAGACCTCTGTTAAGGAAATGCTGGCCGCCATTTTGCGACGTTGTGGCGACACCCTGGTAACCCAGGGCAATTTCAACAATGATATTGGTGTTCCGCATACGCTGTTTGGACTTTCCGACAAGCATCAGTTCGCCGTGGTGGAACTGGGCGCTAACCATCCCGGCGAGATCGCTTATCTGACCAGCCTGGCAAGACCCACGGTTGCAGTGGTCAATAATGCCGGCCCGGCACATCTGGAAGGTTTTGGCAGCATAGATGGCGTGGCTCGAGCGAAAGGCGAATTGTTTGAGTGTGCCGCTGATGACACGGTATGTGTTATCAACGCCGATGATGATTACGCCGAGCTGTGGCGTTCTCTGGCTGGTGCCCGGACCGTGCTTAGCTTCGGACTGGATGCCGAGGCGGATGTGACCGCCGAGTGGCGAGGCGATGTCTCGGGTAGTGATTTGCGGCTGATCACGGCAGACGCTGAAGCGGCAACGCGCATCGCGTTGCCGGGAAGACACAATGTTATGAATGCGCTCGCCGCGACTGCGGCGGCATTGGCGATGGGTGTTGAATTAGCGGACATCGCTGCAGGGATAGCGGCTGTGCAACCGGTGCGTGGACGCTGGCAAACGCAGCCCGGTCTCAGTGGTTGTCGTGTGATCGACGATACCTATAACGCTAATCCGGCTTCGCTCGAGGCCGGTATTGAGCTTTTGTGCAATAGTGAAGGTGAAACCTGGCTGGTGCTTGGTGATATGGGCGAGCTGGGCGGAGATAGCGAAGCCCTGCATCGTAATGTTGGCAAGCTCGCTCGTGACGCGGGTGTCACGCGGCTGTTTACCCTCGGTGACCTGGCTGCGCAGGCTGCTCAGGCTTTTGGTTCGGGCGGAGAGTCCTTCTCCGATATTGACGCAATGAAGGCCGCACTGCGTACCCAGGTATGTGAAGGTATCAGTGTTCTGGTGAAGGGGTCGCGCGCCATGCGCATGGAGCGTGTCGTTGAGGCATTGCGCGGCAGGGCAGCGGAAAGGAGGGAGCACTGATGCTGCTATACCTTGCTGACTACCTCAGCCAGTTTCACAGTGGTTTTAACGTCTTCCAGTACCTGACATTGCGAATCATTCTTGGTGTGTTGACTGCCCTGATGATTTCTTTTGTTGTTGGTCCATGGATGATCCGCCATCTGAGTTTTCGTCAGATTGGCCAGCAGATCAGGGATGACGGTCCACAATCTCACCTGTCCAAGGCGGGTACGCCGACTATGGGTGGCGCACTGATCCTGGTGGCAATAACGGTGGCTACCCTGTTCTGGGCTGACCTGGGTAACCGCTATGTCTGGGTGGTGCTGCTGGTGACGCTGGCGTTTGGGGCTATCGGCTGGGTCGACGATTACAAAAAAATTGTCTACGGCAATAGCAAAGGCTTGTCGGCGCGGGCCAAGTACAGCTGGCAATCGCTGGCGGCACTGCTTGCCGGTGGCTTTCTTCTGTATTCCGCACAGTCGCCTGCAGAAACCGAACTGATTGTGCCTTTCTTCAAGGATGTGGCTATTCCCCTTGGGGGCTGGTACCTGTTGGTGGTGTACTTTGTGGTTGTTGGTTCCAGTAACGCGGTAAACCTGACTGACGGTCTGGATGGTCTTGCCATCCTGCCGACGGTTTTGATTGCCGGTGCGCTGGCAGTGTTGGCCTATGCTGCCGGGAATTTCAATATTTCCGGTTACCTGAGTATCCCGTTTATTCGTGAAGTCGGTGAGGTGGCGATTTTCTGTGGCGCGATTGTCGGCGCCGGACTTGGTTTTCTCTGGTTCAACGCCTATCCGGCCCAGGTATTTATGGGCGATGTGGGTGCGCTCGCGCTGGGTGCCGCGCTGGGTACTGTTGCCGTTCTCACCCGTCATGAACTGGTGTTTTTTGTAATGTCCGGGGTGTTCGTTATGGAAACGCTGTCGGTCATTCTGCAGGTGGCTTCTTTCAAGCTGACCGGGCGACGCATATTTCGAATGGCGCCACTGCATCATCATTTTGAACTTAAGGGATGGCCGGAACCGCGTGTCATTGTGCGCTTCTGGATCATCACTGTGATCCTGGTGTTGTGCGGTCTGGCGACACTGAAAATTCGTTGAAGTGAGGTAACGATGGACGAGAAGAGTCAAATAGCAGTAGTGGGTGTGACTTTCGCAGTTATTGCAGTGTTGCTGGTACTGATCTGAGTTGTAAAACGGAAAGGATGAGCGCGACAGCACACGACATGGTTAATCAAGCACAGCAGCCGCAACGCACGCTGGTAGTCGGTCTCGGTGTGACCGGACTGTCGGTCGCGCGTTTTCTGGCGGCCCGGGGTGTCGAGGTCGCGGTTACAGACAGTCGCGAAGCACCGCCTGAGCTGGAAGCGATCCGTCGCGAGTTACCAGACGTTGCGCTGTTTGTCGGAGGCTTCGATGCCAGCATATTTGCACGTGCCGAGCGCATCGTATTGAGCCCGGGTGTTGCACTTTCGGAGCCGCTGCTACTTGAGGCCCGGGCGCGAGGCGTTGAGGTTATCGGTGATATTGAGCTGTTTGCGCGCAGCGCGGTCGCTCCCGTTATTGGTATTACCGGGTCGAATGGCAAAAGTACGGTGACGACTCTGGTCGGTGAGATGGCACGCCAGGCCGGCAAGGATGTGCGTATCGGAGGCAACCTGGGTACGCCGGCGCTGGATTTGTTACAGGCGCAGGAACCTGATTTTTATGTGCTGGAGCTATCCAGTTTCCAGTTGGAAACATTGGGTAGTCTACGCTGCCTTGCGGCGACAGTACTCAATATCAGCGCTGATCACCTTGATCGCTATGCATCGATAGAGGCATACGCTGAAGCCAAGCGGCAGGTATATGCAGGGGCACAGGTACAGATAGTAAACCGGGATGATGTTGCTGCCGCAGCGCTGGCATCAGATGGTAAAACGG
>Ga0316189_10002087_pt1 | contig 19672 bp, 13 predicted proteins | sample LowCovwburrow_MG_FD_204930 | JGI IMG/M metagenome (GOLD analysis project Ga0316189, IMG submission 204930) | Coastal sediment microbial communities from Maine, United States - Lowes Cove worm burrow | ecosystem: Environmental > Aquatic > Marine > Coastal > Sediment | place: USA: Maine... | reverse complement strand
TTAGGGCAGCAAGACCTTGAACTTAGTGTGGTACATTTGTATGAAAAAGATGCCGAATATTTTGAGTCCCTGGCAGCCATGCGCACCCCTGGAAGTGAAGGGAAAATCACGACGCATAAGATGAAATTCCCTGTAGATGCCACTCCTGAAATTCAGCAGATGATGAAAAACTACTGGGCAGGACTTTCTCAATACACCATTGAGCTTAATTTAAAGCAGCGGGAAGTGTGGCAGAAAGTTTTAGAGACTACTGTCCCCGATTTATTTGACCAACGATTACAATTTAACGAGGATGAGATAGTAGCTGATAAAAAGGAGTATTGGAATTTTACAGATTTTTCCGGCGGATCCTTACTGACAGTCACCTATTCCCCACCGACAATGGAAACCAAAGAATTATTCCGCCGGGCAGCAGATGTTTTTGACCTGGCCTACAAACGGTTTAAAGACCTGAAAAATGCTGAAAAACAGGCACGGGAAGCCCAAATTGAAGCAGCGTTGGAAAGAGTTCGTTCCCGAAGTATGGCAATGCACAAAAGTGAGGAACTCAAAGATGTCATTCAGGTAGTTTATGACCAATTCGTCAACTTAAACATCCATACTGAACATACAGGGTTTATCATCGATTACAAAGAAAATGACGACATGCACATTTGGCTGGCTGATAAAAACGAGGTTGCCACCGAAGTAATTATTCCATATTTTGATTGTGCCCATTGGAACAGCTTTAATGATGCTAAAAAGAATGGAAAAAATTTCTTTGCTAACCATCTCACTTTTGAAGAAAAAAACAAATTTTACAAGGATCTCTTTAAGCAGACTCCAGACTTACCAAAAAGTTTACTGGAAATATATCTGAATTATCCTGGGCTCGCCATTTCCACAGTTTTATTGGAGAATGTTGCTCTCTACATCGAGAATTTTGATGGGATTCCATATTCAGATGAAGAGAACGATACGCTTATGCGCTTTGGAAAAGTATTCCAACAAACCTACACCCGCTTTTTGGACCTGCAGAAAGCCGAAACACAAGCACGGGAAGCGCAAATAGAAATGGCTTTGGAGCGAGTAAGGACCGCCTCCATGACGATGCAAAAAGGAAATGAATTGGCTAATGTAATCAGTGTGGTCTTTAAGCAATTAAAAATACTTGGCATTGATTCTGAAGGCTGCGTTTTGAATCTGTATGACGAGAACGATGGCATGGCTATGTGGATGTCCGGTTTTGGGGAAGAACTGCACCCAAAAAGTTTTCATATTTCCTATTTTGACCACCCGTATTATCAGGCACAATTAGAAGCCTGGAAAGAACAGCAGAATTATATGGAATTGGCGTTCGAAGGGAAGCTAAAAAGAAGCATGGATGATCAAACCTTTGCCAATAAAGACTTTTTTGATTTACCCAAAGACATAAAAGAAGCGTTTTTGTCCAAAGAAAAAGTCATTAGTTCTATGGCCTTTATGAAGTATGGCATGTTGGAAATGATTGGGGATGAGACGCTGTCAGACGATCAAGCCTCCATTTTATGCCGCTTTTCAAAGGTCTTCGAACAAGCGTATCAGCGTTTTCTGGATATCGAAAAAGCTGATGCCCAAGCTCGTGAGGCCCAAATTGAAGCTGCTTTAGAAAAAGTCCGTTCGCATTCGCTTGCAATGCACAAACCCGATGAACTTGTAGAAGTTGTCAAGGTGATTGTTGGAAAATTAAAGGAGTTGGGTGTGGTACTGGATGCCAATGGTGTGGTTCTTTGTACATATTTCAATAATTCAAAAGATGTAATGCATTGGATAGTATCTCCGGATTTTAGTTTAGCTGGTAGCTATCTGCTCCCTTATTTTAACCATCCAATTTTTAATGATACGTGGGAATCCAAAATGAGTGGGACCCCTTATTTTTCTAAAGCCTTTTCTATTAAAGAAAAGAACAGCTTTTGGGAGTATGCCTTTGAGCATACCGATTACAAAAATTTCCCCGAGGATTTTAAGGAGTGGGTATTCAAAAACAATAAACATACGCTGTCTTTTGCGTGGCAAAAAAATTCAGCCATACTTATTCCATCGCACACAGGTATAGTGCCAAATGAATCAGAAAAGGAAATCCTGATACGCTTTGCCAAGGTTTTTGAACAAGCCTATATTCGTTTTCTTGACCTTCAAAAAGCGGAAGCACAGGCCAGGGAAGCCATAAAACAAGCCTCTTTGGATCGGGTCCGCGGGCAAATTGCCAGTATGCGTTCAACAGCCGATCTGGAGCGTATTACTCCATTGGTATGGAATGAATTGACTACCATGGGTGTACCCTTTATACGTTGCGGTGTTTTTATTATTGAAGAAAATACAAAAATTGTAAAAGCATACCTCTCGACCCCCGAGGGTGCATCTTTGGGAGTATTAAACCTGCCTTTTGATGTAAATATCTTAACCGCTCAATCCATTGATTATTGGTATAAAAAAGAGGTATATCATCAACATTGGAACAAAGAAGAATTTATTGCATGGAGCCAGTCTTTGATGGAGCAGGGATACATAAGAGATACAACAAAATATCAGGGAGCATCCCAACCTCCTGAATCTCTTGATCTTCATTTTATTCCATTCACCCAGGGGATGCTTTATGTTGGCAGCGAGAATCCTTTGAATGTTGAACAAATAGAATTAGTACAATCTTTGGCCGATGCCTTTGCCATTGCCTATGCCCGTTATGAAGATTTCACCAAATTGGAAAAGGCAAAGGAAAGTGTGGAAACAACGCTTACCGAATTAAAGGCTACCCAAAACCAGCTGGTACAGTCAGAGAAAATGGCTTCTTTAGGGGAACTTACCGCCGGGATTGCCCACGAGATCCAAAATCCACTGAACTTTGTGAACAACTTCTCTGAGGTAAGTAAGGAACTCCTGGAGGAAATGATGGAAGAAATGCAAAAGGGCGATGTGGAAGAGGTAAAAGCCCTGGCAGATGATATTATACAAAACCTGGAGAAGATACACCACCATGGTAAACGTGCCGATGGCATCGTAAAAGGCATGCTGCAACACAGCAGAACCAGTAGTGGAGAAAAGGAACCCACAGACATCAATGCACTTGCAGATGAATATTTACGCCTTGCGTATCATGGGTTACGGGCCAAAGACAAGAGCTTTAACGCCACTCTGGAGACCCATTTTGACGAAACTATAGGAAAGGTAAACGTAATTCCACAAGACATTGGAAGAGTGGTCCTGAATTTGATAACCAATGCATTTTATGCTACCAATGAAAAAAAGAATCATGATCAAACGGGTTATGAACCTACAGTAACCGTAACCACAAAAAAAGAAGCTGATAAGGTTTTCGTTTTGGTAAAGGACAACGGCAATGGTATCCCTAAAAAGGTATTGGATAAAATCTTTCAACCTTTCTTTACCACCAAGCCCACTGGGCAGGGAACGGGATTGGGATTATCCTTATCTTACGATATCGTAAAAGCACATGGCGGGGAACTCAATGTTAATACGAAAAAAAATGATGGGACGGAATTTATCATAATAATCCCACGAAATTGATATGAACAGAACTCACATTATATGCGCAACCATTAAGAAATGTAAGTTATGCTATCTTCTATTATTTACTTTATGCCTTTCCAATTTAAGTAATTCCCAAAACCAACAACTTAAATTCAACAAAATTGAAGGATCCAATGAGATAACCTTAGGCAAGATAAATGCCCTAGCCAAGGACAGGCATGGTTTTATGTGGTTCTCCGATCAAGACAACCGATGTATCATCCGATACGATGGCAGTCAAATGACAAGGTACCAGCATGACCCCAACAACCCAAATTCCTTGGGTGGCTACTACCCGGAATGTCTTTTTATTGATGCTTCCGGTATAATTTGGATTGGTTTTTTTGGCCAAGGGCTTGATCGATTTGACCCCGAAACCAACACCTTCACCCATTATGACCATAACCCAAACGACCCAAAGAGCTTGAGCAATGATTTTGTATCATCTGTAATCATTGATCACCTTGACAATATTTGGGTAGGCACAAATGAAGGTCTGGACCTTTTTGATCAAGAAACAGGCACGTTCTCGCATTACAAGTATGATATCAATGACCCGACCAGTTTGAGTTGTAATACGGTTAGGGCGATTTATGAGGACCATGAGGGCACGCTTTGGGTGGGGACAGGGTTTGCGTTTAATTTTGTTGACGAAGGAGGCTTAAATCGATTTGATAGGGATACGGGCACATTTACACGGTTCCTGCACGACCCTGCAGATCCGCATAGTCTGACCGGCGATAAAGTGCGCGCCATTTTTGAGGACAGCAAGGGCAATTTTTGGATTGGAACAAATGGTGATGGCCTACATAGTATGGATCGAAAAACAGGAAAGTTTACACGGCATACGTATGATCCGACCAAACCAGAGCAGTTAAGCGGTCCTCCTGTTAATAGCGTCTTTAGTCACATTACTTTTATTTCCGAAGACGCGGATGAAAATTTGTGGATTGGATCTGAGTCCGGTGGCATAAACCGTTATGATCTTGCAACAAAAAAAACAACGCATTTTGGCAATGATACGGATAACTCGGGCCAGTTTATTGACAATTCAGGATGGTGCATGCTTGCATCCCCTGACGGTCTTGTATGGCTGAGCACCCAAAATGAGGCCAACTTGTACAAGATTGACCTTCACAACATAAATATTCCACAAATTATTGAAAATAGAGCTATAACCGCTTTTTTTCAAGAATCTGACTCTATTTCTTGGGTGGGTTCCGAAAATGGGTTGCTACGCCAAAATCTTAAAAATGGAACGACCCGCGAGTTTGTAAATGACCCCCTGAATCCAAATAGTTTGAGCAACAATTATGTTACGAAAATTTTTAAGGACAACCAAGGAATTTTGTGGCTGGGTACTAGATCTGGTCTAAACCAGTATGATCCAACTAAAGAATCGTTTACCCATTACCAAAATGGTTCGAGTGATAGTCTCAGTATTGGAAATTATAATATTTCAGATATTATTGAGGATAAGAATCTAAATCTATGGATCGGCACTGGAGGTGGAGGCTTAAGCAGTTTGGATGGTAGCAGGGAAAAATTTACACATTATAGACATAACCCAGACGATTCAAATAGTTTAAATATTGATATTGTAATGACCATGCTAGAGGACGATCTAACGAACGATCTTTGGATTGGACTTGGCAATAATGGTGGACTAGATCGATTGAACAGGGAAACAGGAAGATTCGCCCATTATCTCAACGGTTTAATAACTATAGATCTTTTTAAAGATTCCAAGGGCATTATTTGGGCCGGCACTCAAAATGGACTATACCGCTATGAAAGGGAATCAGATAATTTTAGCCCTAGTGTGGATGAAAATAACAGTATAAACGTTAATGCTGCTATTTATTCAATTATTGGTGACGACCAGGATAATCTTTGGATGGGCACGCCCCTAGGTATTTATAGGTTAAACCAAGCGCGGGATAATCTTATTCTATATGGAAAGGAAAACGGTGTGTTAGGAAATACATTATTTGACGGAGCTGTATATAAACTACAGGAAGGGAAACTGGTTTTTGGCACCTTTAATGGCTATTATGATTTTTATCCCGGCAAAATTAAAACACCTTCAGGGAACTCAAATATCTATTTTACCGAGTTATGGCTCAACGGCAAGTCAATAGCGCCAGAAAACAACGGGGCCTTAATGGAACCTATTATTTCAGCAAAAGAGATCCGACTTAACCACGACCAAAATGTGTTTGCCATCAGTGCTACTGGCATTGATTATCGTCATTCAGGGAATAAACAACTTTTATATACCCTCGAAAATTACGATCAGGAATGGCGCCTGGCCAATGTAGCGGACAAAATGAATTATTTCAAAGTGCCCCCCGGAAACTATACTTTCCTTATTAAATCAGCTGATAGCAGTACCGGGGAATGGTCAGAAAAAAGTATTGAAGTTATTATTTCTCCACCTTGGTGGAAGACTTGGTGGGCATATGGCACTTACGCTTTCATGTTTTTAGGAGGTGTATTTGTGATAGACCGCACACAACGAAGAAGACTCTTGGCAAAAGCGTATGCTGACGCCAGGGAAAAAGAGCTAGCCCAGGCCAAAGAAATTAAAAAAGCATATGGGGAACTAAAAGCCACCCAAGGTCAGCTTGTCCAATCCGAAAAAATGGCTTCACTCGGCGAACTCACGGCAGGTATTGCCCATGAGATCCAAAACCCGTTGAACTTCGTGAACAATTTCTCAGAAGTTAGCATTGAGTTGATCGATGAGATGAACGAAGAAATAGCGAAAGGAGATCTGGAAGAAGCAAAAACAATCGCGGACGACATCAAACAAAATCTAGAAAAAATAAATCACCATGGTAAACGGGCCGATGCCATTGTAAAAGGTATGTTGCAGCACAGTCGCAGCAGTAGTGGGGTGAAAGAGCCCACAAATATCAATGCCTTGGTAGATGAATATCTGCGTTTGGCCTATCATGGTTTACGCGCTAAAGACAAATCGTTCAATGCCACCATGGAAACCGATTTTGATGAAACTATCGATAAAATCAATATCATTCCCCAAGACATTGGAAGGGTAATCCTAAACTTAATTACAAATGCATTTTATGCCTGTACTGAGGGCAGTCGAAGTGCTACCAATGAGAAAAAAAATCATGATCAAACGGGTTATGAACCTACAGTAACCGTAACCACAAAAAAAGAAGCTGATAAGGTTTTCGTTTCGGTAAAGGACAACGGCAATGGTATCCCTAAAAAGGTGTTGGATAAAATCTTCCAGCCGTTTTTTACAACCAAACCCACTGGGCAGGGAACGGGATTGGGATTATCCTTATCTTATGATATCGTAAAGGCGCATGGAGGAGAACTGAAAGTGGAGACAAATGAAGGTGAAGGAAGTCAATTTATAATCATATTACCTGTTTAAATTATGAATGTAAGAAACGTATTCGTTAGCATGATATTTATCCTTGTCTTTGCACCCTTAAAGGCTCAGGATACGCTTTTCGTTGATCCAGGCAAATTGGATAGTTTGAAGGTGCTTGTTTTTAAACGCAATCAAAATGATAAAGAAAAAATAAGGTTACTCAATGAGTATGCCCGGATGAGTTTTTATAATCAAGAAATTATTCAGGGTTTTTCCGCAACAATAGAGGCAATTGAATTGTCAGAAAAAATTGAATTTAAAGATGGAGAAATCATGTATCATGAGACCTTGGCCGCCTTCTTGGGCCCGCAAGATATTGTTTCATATCATCATCAAAAGGCAAGGATGCTATCCACACAATTGAATCAAAATGATTCCTTTACTGAAGTCCAGCCTCCGGATGGCTATCCGACGCCTTATAATGAAATGTCTTATACGAAACTGTTGAAGGCATTAGAACTTTTCAAGGATGTTAAGAACAAGGAAATATTGGCAGCATTATATGACCATCTTGGTTATTACTACTATACTATAAATGATATTGATCAATTTAGATTAACAGCGAATAGTATCATAGGGATTTATTCAGATTTGGAAGAATTTTATCCATTATTCCTCTATTATTCTATTTTAAGTTATGTAGCTATCGAAGAAAATGATGTTATGGAAAGGGATATCATTGAAGCCAAAATTGAAGAATTGGTAGCGTCAATGAAAAATAAAAATGAGTTAGGGCCATTAAATTTTCAATTGGCAAATTATTATAGAATTAACGGGCAAAATACGATTGCTATAGAGCATTATTTGCAGTGCATTGATTTTTTTGAATCAATTAATGATTATTATATGTTGTCGGATGTATATGGTCAAATGTACCGAATGTATTCAAATTTAGAGATGTTTGATAGAGGAGCTGAAGCGATGGAGAATAGAGTCAAACTATTGGCGGCACATAATTTACCCGCAGATATGTTTACTGCATACAATCAGGTAATGTGGGCCATGTACGATGCTAAAAATTACGACAAAGCGCAATATTATAATCAGCTTAAAAAAAGTATATCCACGCCGCTTACTGCCGAAGATTTCGTGGCAGATAGTTATAGCCTTGAAGGTCATATTCAAATGGATAAGAAACATTATGAGGTAGCCATTTCGCTAATTGAAAAAGCTCTTGACGTATCAATTAGGTTGAAAAGAGTCGATAATGATGAATGGGAAGCCTATCGCATATCAACTTGCTATTATAATCTTAATGACCATGAAAATGCCCTAAAGTATGCTTTGCTAAGTCAAGAATTTTTACATGAAGGCAATATCAGATTAAGAAAGCGATTAAATTTGACATTTTCTAACATTTATGACGCGCTGGGAAACGAGAACCTGGCATATAAGCATTTAAAGATCTACAAAGATCTTATCATAGAATCAGAGGATATTGATATTGCAAACGTTCTTATGAAGGCAGAAGTTCGATCGGTGATTGATAGGAATCAAAAGGAAATTGACATACTTGAAAGAGAACAATTTATAAAAGAGCAACAAAACAAAAATCAGCGCTTATGGATCATAAGTATTGCCGGAGCGCTGTTATTTGCCTTAATACTTAGCTCTATCTTATTTCGAAATAATAAAAACAGACAAAAGGCAAATCTAATTCTTCAGCAACAAAAGGAGAAAGTTCAGGAGACTTTGGTAGCGTTAAAAGCAACACAATCCCAATTAATACAATCCGAAAAAATGGCGTCACTCGGTGAGCTCACGGCCGGCATAGCCCATGAGATCCAAAACCCATTGAACTTTGTGAATAATTTCTCAGAAGTGAGCAATGAGTTAATCGATGAGATGAACGAAGAAATAGAGAAAGGAAATCTGGAAGAAGCAAAAGCAATTGCGGACGACATCAATCAAAATCTAGAAAAAATAAATCACCATGGTAAACGGGCCGATGCCATTGTAAAGGGTATGTTGCAGCACAGTCGCAGCAGTAGCGGTGTTAAAGAACTTACAGATATCAATGCCCTAACGGATGAATACCTTCGTCTCGCCTATCACGGGTTGCGGGCAAAGGATAAGAGTTTCAATGCAAAGTTCGAAACAGCTTTCGATGAAAAATTAGTCAAGGTAAATGTAATCCCGCAAGACATTGGAAGAGTGGTCCTGAATTTGATAACCAATGCATTTTACGCAGTCAACGAAAAGTCCTCCTCCGCCAAAGCTTCGGGGGTTACAAAATATGAACCTACGGTTTTCGTAGGTACCAAAAAAGTGGGCAAAAAAGTGGAGATCAAGATTTTGGACAATGGCAATGGTATCCCTAAAAAGGTATTGGACAAAATCTTCCAACCTTTCTTTACCACTAAGCCCACTGGGCAGGGTACAGGATTGGGCTTGAGCATGAGCTATGATATTGTAAAGGCGCATGGGGGAGAGTTGAAGGTGAAAACCAAAGAGGGTAAGGGAACCACTTTTATTATTCAATTACCAACGCTTTAATTTTTGTTGAAAATTCCTAAGTACATATAATTTTCAACAAAGGGAATAACTTTTATTTTAAAGAATTAAATTTAAAAAGCGATATTTAGTCAACATTTCAAATAGTTATGATTTTAGAACCCTTTATATTAATTTTTATAGTTTGGCACATCCGTAAAAACTTACGTTTGCTTTCGCCAAATACCCATTGGAATAAAAACCTCTTATGGGCCATGATTGGCATAGCAATTCTTTTTATATTAGAAAGAGCACTTCCCATAAATATTGTTACAAAGTGGATATGGCACTTATTGATACTGGGAATTGGATATTTAATTTTTAGGCTTCCAGTACTTGAACGAATGCGAACAATAATAATAGCCGTTCTTCCTTTGATAATCATAAATACTATAAAAGATCTGCTTGAAATTATTTATTTACCCCTTTACGAAAAATTAGATAATTACCTAGTCTTTGCCATTGTCTTTTCCCTGGCCTGGATGATTGCCATGCTGATACGATCAAACAAACAGAATAGAGCCCTTAAAAAAGAAAGACAAAAAACACTGGCAGAAGAAGAGCGAAACAAATTCATATCGGCACAAAAAGAAAAACTGGAATTGATTGTTGAGGAAAGAACGGCAGAAATAACGAAACAAAAAGATGAATTAATGCATGCTTTCACTGAATTAAAAAATACTCAAACGCAACTGATACATGCTGAAAAAATGGCTTCGCTGGGAGAACTGACCGCCGGCATTGCACATGAAATACAGAACCCTCTGAACTTCGTCAATAATTTTTCTGAAGTAAATACCGAGCTGCTGGAAGAACTGGATAAGGAAGTAGCGGAAGGAAATCTCGATGAAATCAAAGCGCTGGCGAAGGACATCAAAGAGAATGAAGAAAAAATCACCCACCACGGGAAACGGGCAGATGCCATTGTAAAGGGGATGCTGCTGCACAGCAGGAGCAGCAGTGGAGTGAAGGAGCCTACGGATATCAATAAACTATGTGACGAATACCTACGCTTGGCCTACCATGGGTTACGGGCCAAAGATAAATCGTTCAATGCTACCATGAAAACCGATTTTGATAAAAGCATAGGAACCATTAACATAATCCCCCAGGATATCGGGCGAGTGGTGCTTAATCTGCTCACCAATGCGTTCTACGATGTATCCTCCTTCGCTAATTCATCTAACGAAGCCTTGAAGAAGTTGGCGGCTTCGGAGGACGGGTATAAACCCACGGTATCACTCTCAACCAAAAAAACCAAAAATGGGGTAACGATTAGTGTAAAGGACAATGGCAACGGCATACCTGATAAGGTCAAGGAAAAAATCTTCCAGCCCTTTTTTACCACCAAGCCCACCGGGCAAGGAACAGGCCTGGGCCTGAGTATGAGTTATGACATAGTGACCAAAGGGCATAATGGGGATTTAAAAGTAGAATCCAAGGAAGGAAAAGGAACAACTTTTACCATATCATTACCCCTAGTACAGAAAACATGATGTTTAAAATACTAGGATTAGCAGGAATAGTAGCAAACACCAACACGATATGAAAATATTAGTAGTAGACGACGAACAGGACGTAAAATTGTTATTTCAGCAGCGTTTTCGGAAAGAGATCAGGACTAACCAATTTATTTTTGTTTTTGCCTTTTCGGGAGAGGAGGCATTGACCTATCTTGGAGAACACAACCATGAGGCGGTACTAATTCTTTCAGACATTAATATGCCAGGGATGAGTGGGCTTGAACTGCTGAAGAAGATAAAAAAGGATTTCAAGCAACCGCCACCGGTGGTCATGATGATCACTGCCTATGGTGACAAGGAAAACTACGATACCGCTATGAGCCTGGGGGCAGATGATTTCCTGACCAAACCTGTGGATTTTGGCATTTTAAAAGAAAAATTAAAAGAGATGGTATGACGGCAAAAATATTGGTAGTAGATGACGAAACGGATCTTGAGGTCCTTATCAAGCAAAAATTCAGGAAGCAAATACGCCAGAAGGAATATGAATTCGTCTTTGCAATACACGGGAAGGATGCGCTGGAGAAACTACATACCGAACCCGATATGGATATCGTACTGAGCGATATTAATATGCCGGAAATGGATGGGCTCACCTTATTAACCAAGATAAATGAACTCCATCCGTTGCTAAAATCAGTGATGGTTTCCGCCTATGGTGATATGGATAATATTCGTACAGCGATGAACCGGGGGGCCTTTGATTTCATCACCAAACCCATTGATTTTCAAGACCTGACAATTACGATGGAAAAGACCTTGAAACATACGCGTCAGATAAAAGATACCCTCAAGGCCATCAAGGAAAATAACATACTTAAGATGTATGTAGATGAAAACGTACTGAATTTTATGGGCAGTCAAGAATATGAATCCACAATCATGGCCAATGAAAATATTGAGGCAACCGTGATGTTCATAGACCTGTGTGGTTTTACGGCTATAAGTGAAAACACCACTCCAGATGTGGTTGTTTCCATGCTCAATACCTATTTCGATGTTATGGTGAAAGAAATCATAGCCCAAGAGGGACATATTGACAAATTCATCGGTGATGCCATCATGGCGGTATTTCGAGGGGATTACCACTTAGATCGAACCATTGATGCGGCCTTGGCAGTACGGCATCAAATCAACAAACTACCTAAAGTAAACAGTACGAAACAATTTAAACCCAATGTCTCCATCGGTATTAAGAGCGGGGAAATGATATCTGGGAATATAGGTTCTTCCAGTCTAAAACGTTTGGATTTTACGGTTATCGGTGATACGGTGAATATTGCTGCCAGATTACAGGACGCTGCGCAACCCAACCAGATCTTGATTTCCGAAGATTGCTATGAACAAGTAAAAGAAGCCTTTCAATGTAAGAAAATAGGTAGTATCAGCTTAAAAAACAAGGCAGAACCGCTAATGACGTTCGAAGTATTAGAATAAGATTAGCCCAACTTCAAAATTCAAACACCAACCTCGCTTATGATTACAAAACTAGGAGAAAAATTCACGCATTTATTCTTAAAATACATGCCTGATGCCTTTGTTTTTGCAATGCTCCTTACTTTATTAGTAGCTTTAAGTGCTTGGTTATGGCTTGGCGCTTCACCCCTGGAAATAATCACTTTTTGGTACGATGGTTTTTTTGACTTGTTGGCCTTTGGAATGCAAATTGTTTTGATCATCATAACCGGATTCACCATAGCGTTATCCCCAATTGTAAATAAAGGAATTGATTCTTTGGCGCGTTATATAAAAACACCGGGACAAGTATACTTTTTTGTAGTGATGATAGGCATGCTTTTATGCTTGGTCAGTTTTGGTTGGCTGGTAATCACAGCCGTTTTAGCTCGGGAATTGGCGAAGCGGATTAAAGGAATAAACTATCCGTTCTTAATTGCATGTGTTTATTTCTCAATGAATAGTTGGGTGCTTGGCCTCTCAAGTTCTATCCCATTATTACTGAATACTGACGAGAATTATTTAATGAAGGCCAATATATTATCGGCTGTAATCCCAACTTCACTAACCCTTGGTTCAAACCTAAATACAGTTATGATGGTTTTAATGGTCATAGGAGCACCTGTTTTAATGTTTTTATTGATCCCTAAATATAATGCCTCGAAGGAATTGAAAAACATGACTATTAATACCGAGGATGACACCAAGGTCTCAATCAAGGAGGAAGCTTTAAGTTTTAAACTTCCTTTTTCTTCACTTTCTGACAAACTGAATAGTAGTAAAATACTTCAAGCCATCATTGCTCTCATGGGGCTGACCTATATTGTTTACCATTTTAGCACTAAAGGACTTGATCTGAACTTCAATATCATGATCTTCATATTTTTGATTTTGGGATTAATACTTCATCAAACGCCGCTGCGTTATGTCATAGCAATGAAACGGGCATCCAGTAATATTTCGGGTATTCTATTTCAATATCCCTTTTATGCTGGTATCATGGGCATTATGCTTTATACGGGTTTAGGTGAAAAATTAGCACAAATTTTAGCTTCTGTCGCTACTTTGGATTCTTATCCATTTTATGCATATTTAACTGGAGGTATGGTGAATTTTGCCATTCCTTCTGCTGGTGGTGAGTTTGCTGTAGTTGGCCCAAGTATAATCAATGCAGTCAGGGAAATTGGCGCGGGTCTGCCAGAATCAGAAATAACAGCAATGATTTCAAAGGCCTCTTTATCAGTTGCATACGGTGAAAGTCTAAGTAATATGATTCAACCTTTTTATTTATTACTTGTCATACCCATAATGACCAAGGGCATAAAGATTCAGGCCAGGGATATCATGGGTTATTTGATCATTCCTTTTTTAGTCTTCTTCGTTTTGCAGTCAATTTTCGTGCTCACGATTCCAATTTAAACATCCCTATAAAAGGTCAATCCGTTTTTAAATGGATCATAAAAGGCAAATTCCCTTGTACCCCAAGCCGTTTCCCTTAAAAGGGTATGGTCATGAAATACATCCTTATCTGAAAGCTCTTCATATAAGGCATCAATGTTTTGGGTGACAATACGCAACATGGGTCTATCAACTGTTGTCTCCCATTCCTCGACATCATGCCATTGTAAATGTATCTCAATACCATCACGAATTATACCCGCATAGGTAGGTTTTTTGCTATCGTCCGCGAAAGCTATTTTGAACCCTAATCTATTTACATAAAAATCAAGTGCTTCTACCACATCTTTAACGGGTAGAACGGGATGTATTTGATGTAAATAGCCTTGCATATTTTTTTCTGATTTTATATAATTACCTTGTGTTTGAAATTACGAAAAAATAAAATTCCGCATTTGAAAAAAAATACAATTATACTCGCAATGCTCTTAATTATGTCTGTTAATCTTATAGGACAAGACTTAAAATTAATGACCTATAATATCAAATATGATAATACTAAGGATACAGTCAATAATTGGAACGACCGCAAAGCAACCCTGATCAATTTAATTCTTCATTATAAACCCTCATTTATTGGCACACAAGAGGCCCTGCACCACCAAGTGAACTACATCGACAAGGGATTATCAAATTTCTCTTTTGTGGGCGTTGGTCGGGATGATGGTAATCGCAAAGGGGAATACACCGCTATCCATTATGACCATACAAAGTTCAAAGTACGCGATAGTAATACTTTTTGGCTATCCAAAACGCCAGAAAAAGTATCCGTGGGTTGGGATGCCGCTATGGAACGCATTTGTACTTACGGTCTTTTTGAGCACTTAAAAACAAAAGATAAATTCTATGTTTTCAATACCCATTTTGACCATATGGGAGAAAAAGCACGAGAGAAATCTGCTAAATTAATTCTAAAGAAAATCAAAATAATCAATGATGAAAATTTACCTGTTGTCTTAATGGGTGATTTTAATCTGGGGCCTGAAGAAAAACCCATACAACAAATAAAAAGTAAAATGCAGGATGGAAAAGATATAACGGAGCAACCCTTTTACGGTCCAGAAGGTACTTTCAATGGTTTTGATTGGAATATGGAGTTAGACCGCAGAATTGATTACATTTTTGTAAAAAAGTTCAAGGTGAAATCCTACATTCATATTGATGACCAAATGCAAAACAACAAACATATTTCGGACCATTTACCCGTTCTGATAAGTGTTGAAAAGCTATAAATTATGTTCATACCGCACCACTATAAAAATGAGAATATTGAAGAAGTAAAGGGTTTCCTCAAAAAAAATAGCTTTGGTATTTTGGTCAATCAACTAGAGGAAAAACCTTGGGCCACCCATATTCCTTTGGAGTTGGATGTTGATGAAAAAGGAAACGATGTTCTAGTAGGCCATATCGCTAAAGCAAATCCGCAATGGAAAGATTTTGAGGAAAACAGTGAGGTATTGTGCATATTCAATGGCCCACATAGTTATATATCTTCCTCGTGGTATAAAGAGGAGGAGGTACCAACATGGAACTATATTGCGGTACATGTTTATGGCACCATTACTATATTGGATGAAGAAGCGGTTTTAGCATCCTTACACAAGTTGGTCGATAAGTATGAGGCCAATTCAAAAAGCCCGATATCAATTGATAATTTGTCAAAAAAAACCATGCGTCAAATAAAAGGTATCGTAGGTTTTCAAATTAATATAGATAATATACAAGCCGCTTATAAACTCTCACAAGGAAGGGAACATGACCATCCTAAGATTATAGCAGAATTAGAAGAGCAGGAGACTTTGGGGGCTAAAGAAATTGCAAAGCATATAAAAAACCGTTAGATTTATTGAAAGCAATATAGATTATGTTACAAAATAAATTTTGGCAAGCCTTTTTTGCCCTAGCACCTATAATCACTTTTTTTATCGCAATCTCTTTTTATTTAGGTGCTCTAATCTATTTTTTTAGCCATATGCCGGAATTGGAAAGTTCTCCTAATCTATCAGCTTCAGTTATTCTTGGAAATATTTGGATTTTTATGATATTTCTTTTTATATCTGTTTTAATATCGATGGGCAGTTTGGTCTTTTATATTGTGCACGCCGTCCAAAATCCAAACCTTAAAGAAAATAACCTTCTGCTGGTATGGATACTTTTATTTATTTTCCTAGGGGGTATAAGCCAACTACTCTATTGGATTATTGAAGTCGTAAATAAGCGGAATAAAACTGCATAACCAAACAACTAATTGTATAAGGTGATGATAAGTACCCTTTTATTTAAAATATAATCCTACGGTTGAGAATAACATATAGTCTTTAGAGTCATAAAATGACCTTTGGGGTTGTTAAACCAAGGCTTACAACTGAGCATAAGCATTCAAAACACGTTCAATTTTTTCGTTTTTATCCGCATTGATAATCTTCCTTTCTGGATTTTCATCCAACCAATTCAAAGTTCTTTTTATGCCTGTGGCAAAAGGTATAATCGCTTTGAATTCGGGAACAAAGGTCTTTATCTTAGCATTATCAAAAATTACGCTCTCCCCTTTATCGGCCAACAGGGTTCCTGTAAACGAAGGTTCGATCTTGCAAATGAAATCAGAAGCGATATGGACAATGTTAGCTTCTCGACCCAAGCTATCGGCCAGTATTTTATAAATCATGTTCCAACTTAAAATTTCATCTGAAGTAATATGAAAGGCATGACCTATAGCTTGGGTCAACCCCAACAGGCCTACAAAACCTATGGCAAAATCATCTGAATGGGTAACCGTCCATAAAGAAGTACCATCCCCATGAACTATTATTTCCTTCCCTTTTAGAATTCTATCCGCAGTGGTGTACTCCTTAAAGCCACCAATCGCAATAGGAATTACCGTGTCATACGTCAAGGACGGACGAACGATTGTAATTGGAAATCCCTCTTCGCGATAGGCCTGTGTTAAGCGGTCTTCGCACTTTATCTTATCATGCGAGTAATCCCACATATTATTGCATAATGGAGTAGATTCCGTAATTATGGGATAACTCAGCGGTGTTTGATAGCAAGAAGCTGAACTAATAAAAATGTATTGTTTTGTCTTGCCCTTAAAAAGTGCGATATCCCTTTCAATATCCTCGGGAGTAAAGGCAATCCAGTTGACGACTACATCCCAGTGGTGGTTTGCCAATTCAGAGAGTTCATCAGGTTTATTAATATCCCCAAGAATCGTTTTCACACCCGATAATGCTACTTTCGTATTTCCTCTATTTAGGTGATAGAGATCCATACCTTTTTCCAACGCCAAACGACTTGCGGGTGTGCTTATATTTCCGGTCCCACCAATGAATAATACTTTCATTATAATTATTTCAAATTGCTAGTTGTGATTATCAATCAAATTTAGCACGTTATAGGATAATAAGTTAGCCTTCTATTCAGCCCATCATGTAAAATCAACGCTGTATAAACGAATAGGCTCTGTTTTTCCCCTAAGCAATAACTTACCTATTTGCGCATATGAAATCGGATTTTCTTTTTGCAATTCATCAAACAAATCTCCCGAAACAAGGGCCTTAGCGTTATAAGTATTACATTCTGCCTGAATGCGTGCTGTGGTATTTAAAACATCCCCTGTGAAAATAATATCCTTTTTAATAATTCCGATTTCTCCAGTGGTCACCTCGCCAATATGATAACCTGCCTTGAAGGTTGGGACTAAACCAAAACGCTCGATATACTCTTCTTTCTTTTTTTCAAATACCTCTGAAATTTGGCGATAGCATTCAATACAATTATTGTTGCATATCCCATTTTTCTTCGTCCATGTAACCACGATTTCATCTCCCACATATTGGTATACCTCTCCGTAAGTCTCTAAAATTGCCTCGGTCATGTCTGAGTAGTACTTCTTAAGTAGTTCAAAGTACAATTCATGGCCCATTTTCTCGGCTATGGAAGTAGAGGACTTCATATCCAAGAACATAAATATACGGGTCTCTTTTCTTGGCTTATGGTACTTCCCTAAATAATTGGACATAATTCCATTACCCAAATAATTTTCGATTTCAGAGTAGAACAAAGCAAGGTCTAAAATTGCACCAGTATAAAGTACTATGCTCCAAAAAGCAAATTTTCCCATAAAGACCCCTACGCTTTCCAAAACCTTTTGGCTTAGCATGTGGGTTTCATAATAAATGGAATTAGTTATCATGGTAAGCACAATGAGCAACAAAATGACCATGATGGTATAGAATGTTCCTTTGAAAGCAATTTTCTTCCATAAGGGTTTATGTTCAAACCTCTTTTTAAGCCAAAAAACTTCAACGTAACCTTGTAGAAGGCCTATGACAAAACTTCCTATGCTGACGCTCAATAATGCATTTAATAGACTATATCTGTTTCCTGTCGCGGGATATACCGCTAACTTACCCATTAATCCTGCCTCGATCATTATATACAACAAACCAAAAAACAACCATGTAATCCCAAATGGAAGAATTTGTCTAAAATATCTCTTATATCTGCGTGTCAACATACTTATAAATATAGGAAACTTTGATATCCCAAAACGATTAAAAATTAGCGTATTGTCTGATTCGATAAATTCTGTAATAAGTAATTCATTTTCCAGATTGAAAATCAAGTTTAGTAATAATTAAATTGCTGAATAATTCCTTTTTATTTTAAGCAAAACTCAAACAGCAAGCGGCAACAAGCGCAGTTTACTTGTTGTTTTATCGGTCTAAATAGAGTAATTTGCTTAGATAAAAATCAGGGGATTCCATGACAAATCGAAGATCGTTCATTAAAAAAGCAGCTTTAGGAACTGCGGCTTTTTCAATTCCATCCTATGCAACCTATGCATCCAATTTATTTTCAACTGCGAATAGCAGTTCAGAATTAAAAATATCACTTGCCCAATGGTCATTGCACCGGGCTTTGGAAAAAGGTCTGGTTCAAGCTGTGGATTTTGCACAGATTGCCCAAAACACCTATGGCCTGAATGCTGTTGAATATGTAAATCAGTTTTATGTGAATATGGTTCACAGTGAAAAATTCTGGTCTCAAATGAAACAAAATGCCGAAAACGAAGGTGTAGAAAGCCTTCTGATTATGGTTGATAATGAGGGCGATTTAGGTAATTTGGATGACACCAAAAGAAAAAAAGCGGTAGAAAATCATTATAAATGGATACATGCCGCAAAAATCCTAGGCTGCCACTCCATTCGGGTCAACGCCTTTGGAGAGGGAGAGGTAATTTCGCTACGTGCCGCATTGGTAGATGGATTAGGGGAACTTGCAACCTATGGAAAGAAGGAAGAAATTAATGTGATCATAGAAAATCATGGACTTCATACTTCCAATGGTGAATTTATAACAAGTATCATCAAAGAGGTTGGAAACCCTTACTTGGGCACCCTTCCCGATTTTGGTAATTGGTGCCTAAATGCCAAATGGGGAAGTACCCAAAACAATCAATGCGATGATGTCTATGACCGCTATAAAGGAGTTGCCGAATTTTTACCTTTTGCTAAGGGTGTGAGTGCCAAAAGTTATGCTTTTGATGTAAATGGCGATGAAACCATCATCGATTACAAAAAAATGCTCAAAATCGTTAAAAATTCTGGTTTTGATGGTTATATCGGAATTGAGTTCGAGGGCGAAAATATGCCCGAGCCGGATGGAATTAGAGCTACCAAAGCATTAATTGAAAGGGTTTGGAAGAAGATGGAATAATTAAAAACAACACTACTTAATTGAATAGTTTCCGTTTTCCCACATAGCATTAATTGTCCAATTGGGA
>Ga0316189_10002086_pt1 | contig 19675 bp, 17 predicted proteins | sample LowCovwburrow_MG_FD_204930 | JGI IMG/M metagenome (GOLD analysis project Ga0316189, IMG submission 204930) | Coastal sediment microbial communities from Maine, United States - Lowes Cove worm burrow | ecosystem: Environmental > Aquatic > Marine > Coastal > Sediment | place: USA: Maine... | reverse complement strand
TGTTCAGTAGTTTATTAGCGGGTAGTGCGTTATTGCTATCGCAATCTGCACTTGCCATGGACTGTGGCGAAATCGTACTTGGCTCAGCAATTTCTTTAACGGGTAAGTATGCAACCAACGGCATTCATGCGAAAAACGGCTATGAATACGCGATCTCCAAAATCAAGGAAAATGGCGGCGTTAAGGTCGATGGTAAATGCTATAACTTTAATGTCATATACTACGATGACGAATCCAAGGGTGACCGGGGTGCGACGCTGGCCGAGCGACTCATCAGCCAGGATAACGTGCAGTATATGCTCGGGCCATACTCATCGGGTTTGACTAAGGCGATTGCACCAGTCACCGAAAAATATGAAATCCCAATGGTAGAAGCGGAAGGTGCTTCACGCTCATTGTTTAACAAGGGTTATAAGTATCTGTTCGCAGTATTGTCTACTTCAGAGCAATATCTGGCCTCGGCAATTACGCTGGCTGCAGAAATGGCCGAAAAACGTGGTTTACCGGCTAGCTCGGTGAAAGTCGCTGTTGCAGTAGAAAATGATCCTTTTTCTCTCGATATTCGTGCCGGTGTTCTTGATGATGCCAAGCGTTATGGTATGAAAATAGTGCTCGACGAAAAGCTGCCTCGCGACCTTTCTGATATGAGTGCGATTCTGACCAAGGTTAAATTGTTGAAGCCCGATGTACTCATCGTCAGTGGTCACTCTAAAGGTGCGGCGACTGCGGTTCGTCAAATCGACGAAAAGAATATCAAAGTGCCAATGATTGCCATGACGCACTGCGAAGCCGCCGATGTTACCGGTAAATTTGGTAAGGCTGCTGATAATATTCTATGTTCAACACAGTGGGCTGAAACGCTTTCTTACAAAGACGACATCTTCGGTACAGCAGCTGAATACGAGCAGGGATTCAAGCAGGCATTCCCTGAATATACCGACAAAACTGTGCCTTATCAGGTTGCCCAGGCTTCGGCTGCCGTGTATGTTTTCAAAGACGCTTTCGAACGCGCCAATTCAATGGATCGCAAAAAAGTTCGTGACGCGATTTCTGCAACTAAACTGTCTACCTTCTATGGCGACATCAAATTCTCGGATGCGGGTAACAATATCGCTAAACCGATGGTTTTGCGCCAGATCCAGGATGGGAAATACAACGTTGTCGCACCATCGGCTTTTGCTTCCCACAAGCTAGTCTGGCCGCGTCCATAATAAAGGTTCGTTCTGATAGTTAGGCGTTAAGCAAACAGGATGTCAATTTTGGCATCCTGTTTTTGGTTGAACCATCACCAGGCAGTCTATTCCCATGGATCAGTTTTTATCTAATATTTCATTATTGTTCGAGTTTCCAATCGTCAACCTGAAGATAATTATCGACGGTGTGATGATTGGTGCGTTGTTTGCACTGGCGGCCTACGGGCTGGCGCTGGTGTGGGGCGTGATGAACGTCAAGAATCTCGCCCAGGGCGATTTTGTTATCGCCGGTGGCTATGTATCCTGGTGGCTGGTACAGCAGGGTGTGCCAGCGCTACTGGGGGTCCCCGCGGCATTTATAGTCATGTGGGGAATTGGCTGGGTGGCGTATAAACTGGTTATTTCGCGCGTTATAGAGCGAGATCTGTTTACCTCATTGTTGGCCACCTTCGGCCTCGCCATCATGATGGCACAGTTGATGAATTTGATGTTTGGCTCCGATACTCAAAGTGTCGATCTGGGTTATGACACGCTGTATTTTGCCGATGGTCTGATCGACGTTCCCATCGCCAAGTTGATTGGTGTATTTATGGCCGCTTTGTTGGCAGCTGGTGTTATCGTTTTCATGAAGTCGAGCCGCATGGGGCAGGCGATCCGTGCCACCGCTCAGGATGCCCGTGCTGCGCGTGTGCTGGGTATCGATACCGAAAAAGTATATGCTTTCACCTTCTCGCTCAATGCGGCGATATGCGGTGCAGCCGGTGCAATTATTGTTATGGTCTGGATCATTCAGCCTTTTTACGGCATTACCCATTCGATTCGGGCGTTCGTCATCGTGACTGCTGCGGGTCTGGGTAACTTACCCGGCGTTATCGCGGCCGGACTCGGGATTGGCGCGCTAGAACAGTATGGTGCGCACATCTTTGGTATCGGTTATCAACAGGCGATAGCGGTATTGCTGTTATTGCTGGTGCTGATTATTCGCTTAATCCAGCAAATGAAAAATCGTCAGGTGCTGAAATGATGGAAAAGAATAAAATAATTCTCTATTCAGTGGTACTTGCGGTGAGCTTTCTTGCGCCGTTTGTTTTTCCCGACTTCGGTACCCAGTTGGCGACACTGTGGTTGATGATCATCGTCTCGCTGACCTGGGATATGACCGGTGGGCAGATGGGCTATAACTCGTTAGGTAATATCTTCTTTTATGGCGTCGGCATGTATGTCGCGGCGGTTGTTGCCATTGGCCTGGTTTATGACGTTGGTGAATATACCAACGCCTCGGGTGGTGGCATTTATAAGTTTACCAACGAGCAATATTTTACCGGTTTATTTCTAGGTCTATTACTGGCTGGCGTGATTTGTTCAATTACCGCGCTTATTATCGGTTTTCTGACTTTTGGTCTGAGAGGGCCCTATTTCGCGATTGGCACGCTTGGTGTTGCTATTGCAGGTGGAGAGCTGGTATCCAACTGGGACTGGGTTGGTGGCGGTCAGGGTATTGCCCTGCCGGTTTATCCAGGTGACCTCGATGACGGTAAGATCTTCTTTTACTTCCTCTTCGCGATTGTTGGCATTGTCTTATTTCTGTTTCTGCGATGGTTTTACCAGACACGTTTTGGTGCAGCGATTAATGCCATTCGTGACGACGAAGAAAAAGCCGATGCAATGGGTATCCATACCCTGCGCTACAAGCTGATTACCTGGTCCATCGCTGCCTTTTTTGTGGGTATCGCCGGTGGTATTTCTGCTTTCCAGTTAATCCATTTCGAACCTTTAGAAACCGCTTTCCAGACGATTAACCTGGGTATATTTATGGTGGTCTGTGTGCTACTTGGCGGCAAGGGCACGTTATGGGGGCCAGTTGTCGGCGCGATACTGTTTCATGTCTTCAAGGAAGTGACCTGGAATTATTTTCTCGGTTGGCAATGGGTTGCACTGGGTGCGTTAATCATTGTAACCGTTGTTTATTTTCAAGATGGCGTGCTGGGCTGGCTGGCACATAAAAAACCAGAATGGTTTGGTATACGAGTCGAGGAAAAATCAGCCGAGGGATCATCATGAGTCTAATTATTGAAATTAATGGTGTCTCCAAATCCTACGGCGGCGTAGTTGCAAACAAGCAGGTCTCTATGTCGGTTGAAGCGGGTGGCATCACTGGTTTGATCGGTCCGAATGGTTCGGGTAAAACCACTTTGTTTAACTCGGTTGTCGGCTATCATCCCATCGATGAAGGTTCGATAAAATTTCAGGGTAAGGAGATTTCTCATCTGCCCGTTCAGCAAATTGCGCGTCAGGGCATGCTGCGAACTTTCCAGCAAACGCGAATTTATGGTGCCATGAATTGCGTTGAGAATATGCTCATATCGCTACCACATCGTAAGATGAGCATCTGGGATGCCTTGCGCAAATATACCAAAGAAGACTATGAGCGTGCCGACCACCTGCTTGAATTCGTGGGCTTATATGAAAAACGCATGCTGAAAAGCGGCGATTTATCCTTTGGTCAGCAAAAGCTACTGGAGTTTGCCATGGCGCTGATGAATGAGCCGACCTGTCTATTACTTGATGAGCCTACCGCCGGCATTAACCCGACCTTGATTAACGGCTTAATCGACCGCTTGCGGCGCGCCAATTCCGAATTTGGTATTACCCTGTTTGTTATCGAACACAATATGCGGGTAATCATGAACATGGCTGAAAAAATATACTGTCTTGCTCATGGCGAACTGCTCGCGCAGGGTACACCGGATGAAATTCAAAACGATCAGCGCGTGATCGACGCTTACCTGGGTGCGCATTGATGACTAATTCAGATGATAAAACTGGCGGAAAAGAAAAAACGGTTCGCGGTTATGGCAGCGGTGGTGTTGAAGCCGTTATGTCGGTGGAAGAAGTTACGCGGCAGGCCGCAGCGATTGCTGAAGATATTAGCATTGATCAGCTTAATGAACTTGCTGGCAACGAACCGCATGTCGCAATCAATAATCTGGTCGCTGGTTATGGCCAGATGGAGATTCTGCATAACCTCAATTTGCGTGTCGGCAAAGCGCAATCATTATGTTTAATCGGCCCGAATGGTGCCGGCAAGTCGACCATCTTGCATGCTATTTTCGGCTTTAATCGCATTTTTTCTGGCAATGTTGAAATTGGCAATGGTGCCGAAAAAGTCGACGTCACTCGATTAACACCGAACCAGAAACTCTCGCAGGCCGGTATAGCCTATATTCTTCAGGACAAGTCGATATTTCCGGGTATGACGGTCGAAGAAAATCTATGGATGGGTGGCTTTTTGAAGGATAAACCCGCCGAAGCCCGCGCTGCAGCAGAAATGGTATTCGATAAATACTCGCGCCTGGCAGATCGGCGTAAACACAAGGCGGGTGTGCTTTCCGGCGGTGAAAGGCGTTTACTCGAGATCTCGCGTGCGCTGGTAATGAACCCCGAAGTATTGCTGGTCGACGAGCCGTCGATTGGTCTCGAACCGCGGTTCATCGATATGGTTTTCGAAATACTTTATGACCTGCAAAACACGGAAGGTAAGACCATTATCATGGTCGAGCAAAACGCCAAGAAAGGGCTCGAATTTGCCGATATCGGTTATGTACTGGTATCAGGCGAGCTGGCCATTGCCGGTACGGGCGATGACCTGCTGAAGAATCCCAAAGTCGGAGAGCTTTTCCTCGGGGGCTAAGTATGTCGAAGTCATATCGGATAGCGGTCATCCCGGGTGACGGGATCGGCAAAGAGGTTGTTCCCGAAGGTATCAGGGTTATCGATAAGGTTGCGGCTTTGCTTGCCATTGATATTGAGTGGCAGTGGTTCGACTGGAGCTGCGAGCGCTATCTCGCAGAGGGCGCGATGATGCCCGCCGATGGCATCGAGCAACTCAGGGGTTTTGATGCTATTTATCTCGGTGCAGTAGGTTTCCCGACCGTACTCGATCATGTCTCGCTATGGGGATTACTAATTCCGATTCGCCGAGAATTTCAACAGTATATTAATCTGCGCCCCGTGCGCCTGTTTGAAGGCATGCAATGCCCGTTAGTCGGTAAACAACCCGGTGATATCGACTTTTACGTTGTGCGCGAAAACTGCGAAGGCGAGTATTCCAATATCGGTGGTCGACTATACGAAGGCACCGAGCAGGAATGCGCCATGCAGCAATCGATATTTACCCGTAAAGGCGTCGACCGGGTGCTCAAATATGCCTTCGAACTGGCTAAAACTCGTGACCGCAAACGCTTAACTTCGGCCACCAAGTCGAATGGGATTATCCATACCATGCCTTACTGGGATGAACGCGTCGAAGCCATGGCGGCTAATTACCCTGAAATCGAAGTCGATAAGTATCATATCGATATTCTGGTTGCTCATTTTGTTAATCGACCCGAAATATTCGACGTGGTTGTTGGCTCGAATCTGTTCGGTGATATTTTATCCGATCTCGGCCCGGGAATAACCGGCACAATTGCGATCGCACCGTCAGCGAATATAAACCCTAATAAAGAGTTTCCGTCGATGTTCGAGCCTGTACACGGCTCGGCACCCGATATCGCCGGAAAGGGTATCGCTAATCCAATTGGGCAAATATGGTGTGGCGCCATGATGCTCGATCATCTCGGCTTTAAAGCCGCTCACGATATGATTCTCCGCGCGATTGAGGACACCATTCGCCAGCGCGATCATCTCACCGCCGATATGGGTGGCACTGCGGACTGTTCGCAATGCGGTGATGCCATCATTCGAAATCTGAGTCGCTAGCCGAGCAAAACGAGAATAATACTGGTAGTAATAAAGCAGATGCCAACCAGTTCCGCTCTGGTGATTTTTTCTCTAAAAATAAATACTGTTGCCAGAAAGGAAAACAGCAATTCTATTTGCCCTAACGCTCTGACATAAGTAGCGTTTTGCAGGGTAAAGGCAGTGAACCAGCCGATTGAAGTCAGTCCGCCACTCAAGCCAACAGCAAGTGCCGGGCGCCAGTGTATGAAGACTTTTATTAAATTGTCGCGATCTCGAAATAGCATCCAGGCTCCCATAATCAAGGATTGTAAGCCTAATACAATGAACAATGTAAATGCCGCCGACAGCAGGAAATTATCGAGATTCAATAATAGCGATGCACCCCTGAAAAAGACCACGCTGGCACCTAGCGAGGCCGCGCAGGCAAGACCTATCAGGGTCGGTTTGTTCCATAGGCCGCTTAATAAACTGGCTGGCGTTAATTTCAATTGGGTGGCACTTAGTATCCACAGTCCTAGCGTGCTTAGTGCAATCGCCAGGGCTACCGTTCCGGTTAATTTGTCGCCTAATAATAACAAGCCAAAAATTGCGACCATGATGGTCTCAAGTTTCGAAAATGTCGTGCCAACCGCGAAATTACGAAAGGAAAACAACCACAGTAATAACACCGTAAAAGCGATCTGACAGAGACCGCCGAGCAGGCAAAAAAACCAGAACCGGGTGGATGTCTCGGGGATGCTGCTGTCGCTATAAATCAATACGCCGCTCAGGTAAATCAACGCTATCGGAACAGCGTAGATAAACCGAACATAGGCTGCCGCGAGTGTCGACATTCGCCCCTGGAGATGTTTTTGCATCGCGGAACGAATGTTCTGGAAAAATGCAGCGGCGATTGTTAGCGGTATCCAGAGTTCCAATTGGTCTCATTCCTGAAGTATGCTCACGTAGATTATCATGACGGAGGGTTGTTGTATTGGGCCGTTATGCCGCGTCAGTCGCTCAACTATTGACTCGCTTAACAAGTCAAAAATGAGATTTTGTTAATTCAGGGGTTATCTAAAACTATGATATTATTAAGAAGGTTCGCTATAAACCATGCCAGAGGTTCAATAGTTTGACTAAATTGTTAGAGATCCTGACATCCAACCCTGATTATTTGAAGTTGATTCGGAGTTTAAAAATGAAAACCGGTTTAATACGTTCGATAATGTTTGTGCTATTCGTGGTTATTCTGTCGGCTTGTGGGGATGACGGCGATAGTGATGTATACCCTGGAGACATCGTTTGACAGTGATAACTCCGGTGTCTAGTTTATTTATCCCGGAAACCTCTTTTTTTAATTTGCTAACAAGCGTTTGCTTAAAAACGCTTCTGTCGTGTTTGATTCCGACGAGAAAGCTGTTGCTAATACCCGAGTGAGCAAAACTAGATTTTAATGCCTTCGGCTGAAACCCTCTATTTCAAAAACCGTCTCATTGTTTTATGTGCGACGGTTTTCTCGTTTAGCACCCTGTATATTCCGCAACCAATGCTGCCGTTACTTGCTGACGTGTTTACCGTCTCTGCTAGCGACGCCGGTTTATTGATGACGGTGTGTTTTTTGCCGCTCGGACTCGCACCTATTTTCTATGGCTATTTTTTGCAGGCGATTCCAGCACGGCTGATGCTTTTAGTGGCATTAGGATTGCTCGCGGTTAATTTGCTTGCCTTTTCTCTGGTGAGCGAATTTTGGCAACTAGTTGTCTTACGCGGATTTCAGGGGCTAATATTACCGGCAATATTTACTGCTTTGATGACCTACTGTGCCAGCATGGCGCCGCCCGGACAGGTGCGTCGAAGTGTCGGTTATTATATAGCTGCGACAATACTTGGCGGTTTTCTTGGGCGGGCAATCGGCGGTTATTTTTCCAGCGGCTTCGACTGGCACACACCGTATGTAGTCATGGGGCTGGCGATGCTGATTCCGTTGTGGTTAATGCGTTACGCCAGCGCGGATGCCGAAATCAGTTTCGAGCGGCTCGATGTCGGGAGTATTACCAGAGTGCTTGCGGATGTTAACTATCGCTACGTTTACCTGATCCTGGCGACAGTGTTTTTTGTTTATGCGGCGATTTTAAATTTGATTCCGTTTCGTCTGCATGAAATCGACTCATCGATATCACCACTGACAATTTCGAGTCTCTACCTTGGCTATCTAATCGGCATGCCAATTGCTTTTTATTCCGAAACCCTGTCGCGCTTACTGGGTGACGAAAGGCGTGGTTTGATGTTGGGGTTGGGGCTCATTTTTCTGGGCTTGTTGGCTTATTTTTCCAGCCAGTTTTTGTTTTTGCTGGTCATGATGTTCTGTTTCGCCGGTGGTTTTTTCTTTATCCATTCGACGCTATCGGGTCTGACCAATCAACTGGCTCGAGAGCATAAAGGTGTAGTCAATGGGCTATATATCTCAATCTACTATTTTAGTGGTGCGTTGGCTTCCTGGTTACCCGGTTATATCTACGAACGGCATAGCTGGAATACGATCCTGTTAGCGTTGATAGGTTTGTTAGCTATAGGCGCCTGGTTTGTCAGCCGTTTACGAGTCGCTGGCATCGACGAATAGCTCTGTCTCGTATAGTCGTTTTTTTTATAGAAGGATGGCGTCAACATCGTTATGATCTACGATCAAATTTTTCTATATAAATTAACGAATTTACTGATGAGGAGTAAACCGCATGGCCAAACCTAAAATTATTGTCACCCGCCGATGGCATGCTGATGTCGAGAAAGTCTTAACCGAACGGTTTGATACACAGCTCAATGAAGACGATCACCCAATGTCGGTGACCGAACTTCAGGATGCGCTGCGAAATGCAGACGCAGTCTTACCTACCGTTAGCGATAAGATTAATGCCGAGGTGCTCGGTGCAGATAATATTCGCGCGAAAATTCTTGGCAGCAATGGTGTCGGTTTTAATCACATCGACCTGGATGCCGCTAAAGCAGCGGGTTTAACTGTCACCAACACACCCGAAGTGCTCACCGACTGTACCGCCGATCTAGCGATGACTTTGCTGATGATGGTCGCTAGACGTGCCGGTGAAGGCGAGCGCCATTTGCGCAGCCATTCCTGGACCGGTTGGCGTCCGACGCACATGATGGGTACCAGTATTACCGGTAAAACCCTCGGTTTGATCGGTATGGGACGGATTGCGCGAGCGATGGCGACACGCGCCGCTCACGGTTTTGGTATGAAAATTATCTTTCATGATCCTTTCCCACCCAAAGCAGAAGATCTGCAGGGCTTAAATGCAACCCAGTGTCATTCACCGGAAGAAGTGTTTGCCAACGCTGATTTCATTTCTTTGCATTGCCCGGGTGGTGAAGCGACATATCATTTGATTAGCACCGACGCCTTTGCAGCGATGAAGCCAACCGCTTTTATTATCAATAGCGCGCGCGGAGATGTGATCGATGAAGCCGCCCTGGTAGCGGCTTTAAAGAGTGGCCAGATCGCGGGTGCCGGTCTTGACGTATTCGAAAAAGAACCTGCCGTCAGTGAAGACTTGCTCTCGATGGAAAATGTCGTGCTGCTGCCTCACCTGGGCAGTGCGACTTCAGAAACACGTTATGCCATGGGTATGCGCGTCATCGAAAATATCGAGGCATTTTTCGCCGGTGATACGCCACGAGACAAGCTGGTTTAAGCCAGACTCGCGAGACTCGATAATCGGGTCTCGCGCGTTTTCCGTCCCAATGATTGACTAATCGTTACCCCAGAGTAGTTTCCCGCAGTTTTCAATATTATAGCCACCCAGATTAGCCGCCATTTTCTGTCCCTGGGCATCGTCGATTTTCTCGATTAAGTGATGGAATAAATGTCGGAACCAGATATCGCGGGGGATGACGAAATCGAAGTGTTCCCAGCCCAGGCTAATGAAATCCAGTCGAAACTCATTGGCAATGGATCGCGTGCCCAGCGCGATGTCACATTGTTGTAAGTTGACAGCCGCAGCAGCTTCGCGACTGCATAAGACCTCTGCCGTAACATTCAGATTATCGATACTCAGACCGTGTTTACTCAATATCTCTAGCAAAAATCGTTGTGAGCCGGAGCCATTTTGATGAACGCCCCAGCGAAACGAAGGGTCGAAAACTTGAGGAATAGCCGTTTCTTTGGTCTGCGCTGCGACGTTGTAAAGCAACCCCTGTTCGCGTTGATAAGCCCGGACCAAAACCCAGTTGTTGCTGGCGGAATACTGTTGTAACAGTGAGGGGTGTCGGGTTTGACTCTCCAGTGCGGGTCCCCAGTGTATGCAGCAGGCATCGACGCGATTGGCATTGAGCAGTTCTAGGCCAGTTCGTGTCGAGGTGTTGGTATAGGTCACGACTGCTTTATTACCAAGAGAAAGCGACAGGTCGTTGATAATGCGTAACAGCAACGGATCGTCACTACCGGCGATGATTAGCCGGTCGCGCAGCAAACCGTTGTGAGTCGAATCGAGCATCCATTTGTCGATTAACTCTTTTGGAAACATCCATTTACCCGTAATCTTGGTCGCCGGGATAATACCTCGGTTTACCATGTCGTAAATTTTCTTCTCGTTTAGGTGCAAATAGCCCGAAACCTGTTTCACATTCATGAAAACGTCGATTTGTTTATTTACCACCGAAACCATTGGATAGGCGTCCTTTTGCTTTTGCCTTTTAATTAAAGCAATAAATATACCCGTTGACCCTAATTGGCCAGTTAGTCGACAAATGTAGAAATAAAATTATCAAAAGAGAGAGATTTGCATGGCGCAGGCCTGCATGGGTGGTATATTTTGTCCCCATGTTCGCTTCGATTGCGACAATTTGACCCTGGTTTGTTCCTGGGTCGACTACCTACCATCGACTGTTATAGCGGATGTAATAAATATCGACGCGGCAAGAGGCCCGCAACCAGGGCTGGGTGTTTAATCAAAAAGCTGGTATAACAATTGCAGAAATTGATTTTGTTCTGAGTGCAATGAGCCATTGTTCATGTCGATATTTTTTATCCGGAGTCACTGATGGGCAGTATCCAGCTCGATGATTTTAACCAGAAACTGCCGGAACAGCTGACGGTTTCGGTGCTTATGGAGAAGCGTGTCTGCGATAATCCCTGGGTTGATTTCAGCTATCGCGCAATCGGTGTCGTCGTCGGTGAATCGGATCAGGAGAGGGCGGTTAAGTCGATATTCCAGGACGGCGAAGCCGAGCACTTTCTGGTGACTGGATTACAGCTTCGGCTGCATGAAGACGAATGCGAAAGCTATTACCACAATTTAATGTCGCCAAAACCTGGATGTTTTATTGTCGCATCCGAAACCAACGATCTCGACGAAATGCCAATCCCCTATCTGGTCAGTCTTAGTTTTGATGAGGTGCATGCCTATCTTGAAGGCGATGAGGAAGTATACGCGGTTGAAATTCCCCGCGAACTCTACCAGTGGGCCGAAGCCTATATCCTGACGCATTATTCGGCCGAAAAAAGAATAAAACGTAAGCGCAAAAACTGGAAAGACGAAACCATGGCGCCGCAGGGCGGTGTCAAACAATCATCATGAGCAAAACTGAGCAGGAAGGATTGCTGTCGCGTTGGTCGCGTCGGAAGCTGGAGGCCGAAGAAGCCGCTAGAAGTGAGGTGATTGCCCCGGCAGTGGGTCCGGCCGATGCGGCTGACCTGCCGATGGTGAAAGCGGAAGGCGCAGAACTCCAAACCCCAGAACTCGAAAGCCCAGAACCCGCACTGGAACCGATACTCACCGACGCGGATATGCCGCCAATCGAATCGCTGAACGAGAACTCGGATTTCAGTGCTTTCATGTCGTCGGGTGTTAGCGACGAATTGCGTAATCTGGCCTTGCGAAAAATGTTCCAGGCACCGTCATTCAATATCCGTGACGGTCTCGATGAATACGACGAAGACTACACGTTTTTCGAAAAGCTTGGCGATATCGTCACCTGCGATATGAAGCATCAGGTCGAAATGAAGGAATTGAGGAAAAAGGAAGCCGAGGAAGAACAGGCTGAACAAGACCGGCTAGCAGCAGAAACCGAGGCACTCGCTGAAACAGAAACGGACGTGGCAGAAGAAGATGAGCCGGATGTTGCCGAGCTCGAAGAAATTCCTGAACCAGAAGACGAAGCAGAAATGGATAAAAATGACGCAATTTAATAAAAGTGCCCGCGAGACGGCGCTGTCGATACTCGAAAATTTTTCAACCACGCCAACCAGTCTGGTCAATTATCAGTCGAATGGTCGAGTCGTTGTGATCGGTGAAGTGGCGGCCCAAATGCTCTGTCGCCAGTGGTCTCGAGTCACCGATATCACTTTTGTCTTACCGCAGCAGATCACCCAGGTTAGCGGCTATCTCGGCGCGTTTAAGGTCGAGTTGATCGACCCCAGTGGCGCTACCCACTTTCTGGATGCCGATGTTGTGCTGGATCTCTGCCCGCAGCCGCTTAATGCCAACCAGATTCTGCCGCCGGGTTATCTGCATGAGCACATCAACGAACAAAACCAGCAGGACATCGAAGACCAGGTCGAGATGTTGAGCGGCGAGTTCGAAAAACCCAAGTATTTTAATTATAACCCGTCAATTTGTGCGCATGGCGTCAATGGTGTCACCGTCTGTAGCCGGTGCATCGATGCCTGTCCTGCCGGCGCAATCTTCTCCATTGGCGAAAAAATAGAAGTCACCCCCTATCTTTGTCAGGGTGGTGGTAGTTGCGCTACAGCCTGTCCTGCGGGCGCGATTCAATACGCTTATCCAGGTTTGGCGGATAGTGGTAATCAACTGCGCAAGCTATTGCAGGGCTATTTCGACGCACAGGGTGAAAATGCGGTTGTTATATTTTATACCGAGCATTTCTCTGTCGAAGACTGGATGCAGCGCTTCGATAACCTGTTGCCAGTCAAGGTCGAAGAACTCGCCAGTGTCGGCATGGATCTGTGTCTGTCGGCCCTGGCTTACGGCGCCTCCCAGGTCTACCTGATTGCCGATGAGGCGGTACCGGAGATTTCGCTCGCGCTACTTAATCAGCAGACTGAATGGGCGCAGGTTTTATTGCAGCAACTGGGAATGGATCCCGCGCAGTTGCGAGTTCAGCAGGCTGACGGCGATTTGCACATGCTCGAAGAAGCGGTCTCGGTTGCGCCAGCTATTCACAGCATGGCCAACAATAAGCGTAATGCGTTATACCAGGCAGTCGATCACCTGGTGACTCAGCTCGAGCGTCGAGACGTCGTCGCCAAACTACCCGCAGGCGCACCATTCGGTTCAGCGATTATTGATGAAGGTAAATGTACCCTGTGCATGGCCTGTGTTGGTGCCTGCCCGGGTCGGGCGCTACAGGATGGCTCGAACCGCGAAGTGCCAGAAGTATTTTTTATCGAAAGCCATTGTCTGCAATGCGGGGCCTGTACGCAAACCTGCCCGGAGCAGGCCATTACCCTGGAGCCGCGTCTGATTTTTGATTCCGAGCGCAGAAACCGCTCGCGGGCTTTAAACCGAGATACGCCTTTTGCCTGTATTAGCTGCGGCAAACCGTTTGCACCAACCTCGGTGATCCATAAGATGCAGGACAAACTGAAAGACCATTACATGTTTGATAATTCACGCGCGCTCGATCGGCTAAAAATGTGTGAAGACTGTCGGGTGGTTGATATAGTCCAGGATCAGGATGCACTTAAAGGAAATTTTGACCCGTTAAATTAAGCTGAACTCGAAAGCTTGGCCGAAATGGTTATTATTGGTAATTATTCGGAAATGTAAATTGGAACGAGGGTTGCTGTATAAGAATGAACAATGAATCCGAAGATATGACATCAATCGCATCTGCGCTACCTGGCATAGATCAGGAGATAGATCAGGAACAACGCTACCGGGCTTCTGCCTATGGCTTGATCGCTGCTTTGCTGCGTGCGGCTCCGGATCAGGCCATGCTCGATCATTTGAGCGGCTTAGGTGCAGCCGGCGAAGAAGAGGGCGATGATCTGATGTTAGCCATGTCGACCTTAGCCCTATCTGCACAGAGACATACACCCGAAGCCATCGGAAACGAATTCCATACCTTATTCATCGGTTTGGGCAGAGGCGAAGTCGTACCCTATGGCTCCTGGTATCTGACCGGGTTTCTCATGGAGAAACCGCTTAGTGATCTACGTGATGATCTCGCCCGTCTCGGATTCGAACGCAATGAAAATGTTGTGGAACCCGAGGATCATATAGCCGCGCTTTGCGAAGTGCTCTCGATTATGATTGATGATGGTTCCGAGTTATCCGTACAAAACGAATTTTTCAAGGCTCATCTATTGAGCTGGGTGGGACAGTTTTTCGATGATCTCAGTAATGCTGATGCATCGGTGTTCTATAAATCGGTTGCGCGTTTTGGTGCGGCTTTTGTCGCGCTGGAGCAGCAATACTTTTCAATGCAGGTTTAATTGTTAATCGACTTGCAAAAAATCAACCTTTCGAGGGGGAGGACAAGGTGAAAAAAGCTGATCAATCTTTGGATGAAAATAAACGGGATTTCATTAAGAAGTCTGTTCTGGTGGGTGCCGGTGTTGCAGCAACAACACTGACCAGTGCCGAAGCCGTTGCTGCGGTGAGCGAGGAGGAGACCGAAGTCAAAAAGGATAAGGGCTATCAGTTGACGCAGCATGTCGCTGATTATTACAAGTCAGCAGCCAGCTAAACGCGAGGAGAATAAAGACAAATGAGTAAGTTAACCAAAATATCCAGTCGCGTCGGTGCTGCCGATTCGACCAAGACTAAAAAGAATGGTGTTGCCGAGGCAATTAGTCGACGTAGCTTTCTGAAGACTTCGAGCCTGATGGCTGGTGGCGCCGCGCTAACTTCAACAGTCGCCCCGGTGATGATGAAAAAGGCAGAGGCCGCCAGTGCAAGTGGTGCGAATACCGAACAGGTGAAGACAATCTGTACACACTGCTCGGTCGGTTGCGGCATCATTGCCGAAGTACAAAATGGTGTCTGGACCGGTCAGGAACCGGCCTTCGATCATCCATTTAACAAGGGCGCGCATTGTGCCAAGGGCGCTTCGATCCGCGAACACGGTCATGGCGAACGTCGTCTCAAGTACCCCACCAAGCTGGTAGACGGCAAGTGGCAGAGAGTCTCCTGGGAAGAGGCGATCAACGAAATTGGCGACAAGCTGCTCGATATTCGCGAAAAGTCGGGTCCGGATTCGGTCTACTGGCTGGGTTCTGCCAAACATAGTAATGAGCAGGCTTACCTGTTCCGCAAGATGGCGGCAATGTGGGGAACCAACAATGTTGACCATCAGGCGCGTATCTGCCACTCCACGACGGTAGCCGGTGTTGCCAATACCTGGGGTTACGGTGCGATGACCAACTCGTACAACGACATCCACTTCTCGCAATCGATTCTGATGATTGGCTCAAACCCCGCCGAAGCGCATCCGGTGGCTTTGCAGCATATCTTCAAAGCCAAGGAAGAAAACAACGCGCCGGTTATTGTTATCGATCCGCGTTATACCCGCACAGCGGCGCATGCGGATCATTATCTGAAGATTCGCCCTGGTACCGACGTACCGATTATCTGGGGCATGCTCTGGCATATTTTCGAAAATGGCTGGGAAGACAAAGAATTCATCCGCCAGCGTGTTTACGGCCTTGATGAAGTCATGAAAGAAGTTAAAAACTGGACGCCAGACGAAGTCGAACGCGTCACCGGTGTACCCGAGCGTGAAGTTTACGCCGCGACCAAGGCTATGGCGGATAATCGCCCTGGTACTTTCGTCTGGTGCATGGGTGGTACTCAACACACTGTTGGTAATAATAATACTCGCGCTTACTGTGCCTTCCAGCTGGCGCTCGGCAACATGGGTGTTTCGGGTGGCGGTGCTAATATTTTCCGCGGTCATGATAACGTCCAGGGTGCAACCGACCTCGGTGTACTCGCCAATACCTTGCCAGGCTATTACGGCCTCAGTGCGGGTTCCTGGAAGCACTGGTCGCGAGTCTGGGATCTTGATTACGAGTGGGTTAAGGGTCAGTTCGATAGCGGCAGTTACGAGCAAAGCAAAGGCAAAGACGTTCCAGTTATGAACACCAAGGGTATTCCGGTTTCACGCTGGATTGACGGTGTTCTCGAAGATCCGGCCAACATGGGTCAAAAAGACGCTGTTAAAGCCATGATTCTCTGGGGCCATGCGCCAAATAGTCAGACGCGTGGTGTTGAACAGAAAAAGGCCATGGAAAAAGTCGAGCTAATGGTCATCGTCGATCCTTATCCAACAGCTTCTGCGGTTATGCCTGATAGAAAAGATGGCGTGTACCTGTTGCCAGCTTCGACGCAGATGGAAACCTATGGTTCGGTAACTGCATCCAACCGTTCTTTCCAGTGGCGTTCTAAAGTCATCGATCCATTGTTCGAGTCGTTGCCGGATCACACCATTATGTACAAGCTCACCAAAAAGCTTGGCATTTCCGATCAGATGTTCAAGAACATCAAGGTGAATGGTGAAGAGCCATTAGTCGAAGATGTGCTGCGCGAAATCAATAGTGGTATGTGGACTATCGGTTATACCGGCCAAAGCCCGGAGCGTCTGAAAAAGCACCAGGAAAACTGGGGTACTTTCGATTACGACACACTCAAGGCTGAGGGTGGCCCCGCCGATGGCGATTACTACGGCCTGCCATGGCCTTCCTGGGGTACGCCGGAAATGAATCATCCCGGCACGCCGAATCTTTATGACACGTCGAAGTCTGTTGCTGATGGCGGTCTTACCTTCCGTGCTCGTTTTGGTGTTGAACGCGATGGCGTCAATTTACTGGCTGAAGGATCCTACGGTAAAGATTCTGAGATCAAGGACGGTTATCCTGAATTTAGCGATAAGTTGCTGAAGAAACTGGGCTGGTGGGGTGACCTGACCCCAGAAGAGCAAGCCGCAGCCGAAGGTAAAAACTGGAAAACCGATTTGTCCGGTGGCATCCAGCGTGTCGCTATCAAGCATGGCTGCTCACCCTTCGGTAATGCCAAGGCGAGAGCGATGGTCTGGACCTTCCCCGATCCGGTGCCGATTCATCGAGAACCGCTATATACTTCGCGTCGTGACCTGGTAGAGAAATATCCGACTTATGAAGATCGCAAGTCTTTCTGGAGACTGCCGACTCGGTATAAGTCAATTCAGGAAACCGACTATTCGAAGGATTATCCTCTCATATTGACCTCCGGACGCCTCGTTGAATACGAAGGTGGTGGTGACGAATCTCGTTCTAATTCGTGGTTGGCAGAATTGCAGCAGGATATGTTTGTCGAGATGCATCCGCGTGACGCGAACAATGCCGGCGTCAAGGATGGAGACGACGTTTGGGTCGAAGGTGCCGAAGCCGCGAAGGTCAAGGTAAAGGCCATGGTAACCCGACGTGTGGGTGCCGGTGTTGCGTTTATGCCTTTCCACTTTGCGGGTGTAATGCAAGGTGTCGATTTGACATCCAAGTATCCAGAAGGAGCTGCGCCATATGTTGTAGGTGAAGCGGCGAATACCGCGATGACCTATGGCTATGACTCGGTAACGCAAATGCAAGAATCAAAATGCAGCCTTTGCCGCATCACTAAAGCTTAAACAGCGAGGACACTAAAATGGCTAGAATGAAATTTTATTGCGATGCGGAACGCTGTATTGAATGTAATGCCTGTGTTACCGCCTGTAAGAATGAACATGAAATACCCTGGGGTGTTAATCGCCGTCGAGTCGTCACCATTAAAGACGGTGAGCAGGGTGAACGCTCGTTATCTGTTGCCTGTATGCATTGTTCGGATGCGCCCTGTGCGGTCGTTTGTCCGGTCGATTGTTTTTACACGACCGAAGATGGCGTGGTGCTGCACGACAAGGATATCTGCATTGGTTGTGGTTACTGCTTTTACGCTTGTCCTTTTGGCGCACCGCAGTTCCCTGAAAATGCGGCCTTCTCGTCGCGTGGCAAGATGGATAAGTGTACGTTCTGTGCCGGTGGACCCGAAGAGGACCACAGCTCGGATGAGAATAAGAAGTATGGCCGTAATCGTCTTTCTGAAGGCAAGTTACCACTTTGTGCCGAAATGTGCTCCACCAAGGCATTATTGGCCGGCGATGCTAACGTACTCTCAGATATCTATCGTAAGCGCGTCATTAACCGTGGTGCCAGCGCTATGGACTGGGGTGTAAACTTCAACAAAGCCAAGTTGGGTTCCTAATACTCAGGGGTTCAACAAAGTCGTGAATGCCCGCTGGTCGATACTTTGATGTATCGGTCAGCGGGTGGCATTATGAAAAGATAAAAAGAGGCCATCGCATGGTTGAACATTCTACAGTCTATCCGGTTCATATATTTAAAACGCTTTCGGTTCTGCTATTGCTGGTATTTCTGGCAACCCTGCAACAGGTTTACGCCGAGGAGAAAAGTGAACCTCAGGGCGTGATGATAAAAGACCCCGGATCTGATTTATGGCGCCAGGTACGGCAGAGAAATGTTGCCATCTCGGGTGTTAGCCAGGTCAAATCCGTTGATGCGAATGTCCTGATCAACCCGGAAGCCGACAGGTGGACACGATTCCGCGTTGGCGTTCTGGTTAAGTATGCGTCGATAATTCTGGCTGGCGTGGCACTCCTGTTACTGGTGTTTTACGTCATCAAAGGCAAAATGAAAGTCGAACATGGACTGTCAGGCAAGATGGTGCATCGCTTTAGCGATTATGAGCGTATTTTGCACTGGACCCTGGCGATCATATTCCTGTTTCTCGCTATTACCGGGCTTATCTTACTGCTTGGTCGAACGTTACTTATTCCCTTATTCGGTCATGAGTTTTTCTCATTGTTGGCCTCGTCCAGCAAAGAAGGACATAATTTATTTGGTCCAATATTCTTTGCTTCTCTGGTGATGATGCTGATTCAGTTCGTTAAACGGAATATTTATGAAAAAGGCGATTTAACCTGGTTGTTGAAAGGCGGTGGTATTATTGGCAGTTCGCATGTATCCGGTGGCTTTTTTAATATGGGTGAAAAGAGCTGGTACTGGCTAGTGATTATATTCGGTCTGGTCATTTCGATTAGTGGTTTTGTGCTGGTAACTCCGAGCCTGGGTCAGGGTCGCATCATCATGGAACTCTCGCATGTCGTGCATGTGATTGCGGCCGTTGTTCTCATAGCAGTGTCCTTCGGACATATGTATATGGGCTCGATTGGCACCGAAGGAACTCCAGAAGGAATGAGGACGGGTTATGTCGATATTAGTTGGGCTGAATCTCACCATGATCGATGGGCCAAGGAGTGTCATGACAAAGATCTGGTAATCTCAGCCGAAGAGTATCAACGTATCATGGGTGGCACGGTTCAAGCCAACAGGTCATCAGACCTGGCTGAGGAGAATAAATAATGGCTGCATTTATCGATGGGCCTTTGTGGTATTTTGCGCTGGCTGTTTTTGTTATCGGAGTGGTTTTTAATATTGGCAGTATAGTGGCAGGAAAGGCAAAAGTTGACCATTCCGTGCCACGAGAATCAGCCACACCCCATGCCCTGAAAACACTGTTTACCCGATTCCTGCCTGATCAGCATTTAACGCCACGTATTCGCATACAACTGGTCGGCGGATATATGTTTCATCTGGGGTTGTTCGTGCTGTTGTTTTTTGCCGCGCCGCATGTCCGCTTTTTCGAAGAAGAATGGTTAGGTTTTGGCTGGACGCCTGTTCCTCACTGGGCTTTTAT
>Ga0316189_10002085_pt1 | contig 19690 bp, 21 predicted proteins | sample LowCovwburrow_MG_FD_204930 | JGI IMG/M metagenome (GOLD analysis project Ga0316189, IMG submission 204930) | Coastal sediment microbial communities from Maine, United States - Lowes Cove worm burrow | ecosystem: Environmental > Aquatic > Marine > Coastal > Sediment | place: USA: Maine... | reverse complement strand
AATCACAATAAAAATAATATTCTTCGAAATCTTCATTCTTTTTTGTAGGTTTTTCTAAGAGAGTTCAGAGAGGCGTTCAACTCGAACCCAAGCAGCAATATATTAGAATTTAACCATATATAGACCATTAAAATCAACAAACCCCCTAACGCCCCATACAATTCATTATATCGTGCAAACTTTTCGACATAGACCCCAAAAAGGTATGATGTTAGCATGAACAATAATGTAGTCATCAACGCCCCAACAGAGAAAAATCGGGCCTTTTTACCTTCGGTTGTTCCAAAATAATAGAGAATGGCAGTGGTAAAGTAAGATAAGAGTACAAAAAACAAAACTTTACCGACTTGTGCTCCGACAATATCATTTTCCGTAAGGTCGTGCCCTCTCGTTCGAGCAGCCCAAACGCTGAGATAATCTAATATATAAAACTCAACGTAGACATAGGCAACAGCGCCCACTATTAAGAGTATTGATAGAATTAAACCAACCATCAAAGCATAAAGATATTGGCGGAAAAAGTGACGGGTCAACTCAACGTGGTACGAGTTCTCGAAACCACCAAAAATAGCATTCACCCCATTGGCCATTAAAAATATCGAAATAAAAAATGCGGAAGACATTAGTCCACCACTCTTCTGATCTTTAATTTGTTGGTAGACATCACCAAAATAATCACTTGTTGCGGTAGGCAAAAAAGATTCTAGAAAAACTAAAAATTGTGAATCAAAGTTTTCATTGCCAACGCTCACATAAGGAATAATAAAGGGAATAAGTGTAATCAAAAAGATAAGTAAGGGAAAGAGCGCCAAAAACAAACTAAATGCAATCGAACTGGCCCGAGTTGATATGGCGCCTTGGAAAATCCCGAATATGTACATTTCCATTAAATCGTAAACCGATAGCCCTTCAAAAGCGGGAAGTTTGATACCCTTTAGAAATCGTGCAACCCAACTGACAACCGGAATCTTCTCTAGTTTCTTCTCTATTTCTCGGGACATCTAAACAGCTTTTAGACTTAAGTCCATGTTATAAACCGAATGCGTCAGAGCGCCGGAAGAAATATAGTTGACACCACATTCGGCATAGTTGCGAATAGTCTTTTCGTTAATACCACCGGAGGACTCGGTAAGACAGGTGTCAGCTATCAACTCAACCGCTTTTCGCGTGTCCTCATAGTTAAAGTTATCGATTAAGATGCGATAAACTCCGTCGGATAACAGAATTTCCTTGATTTCATCTAGGCTTCTTGCTTCTACAATTATTTTTAGATCTCGACAAGTTTCCTTCAGGTAATTTCGGGTCTTTGCAATGGCCTCCGTTACACCGCCCGCAAAATCAATGTGGTTGTCTTTTAGCATAATCATATCGTACAAAGCGAACCTATGGTTTTCCCCTCCTCCTATTTTAACGGCCCATTTTTCCAAAGCGCGAATACCTGGTGTCGTTTTTCGCGTATCGAGAATCTTCGTGCCCGTACCTTCAAGTAATTTTACAAAATGATTGGTTTTTGTTGCAATGGCGCTCATACGTTGCATAGCATTCAGTACCAAACGTTCGGCTTTCAAAATACTTTGTGAGCTTCCTGAAACATAAAAAGCGATGTCGCCATATTTTACCATTGAACCATCTTCAATCAAAGTTTCGATTTCGAGTCCGTTATCGACATAATCAAAAACCTGTTTGGCAAAGTCAATTCCCGCAATAGTACCCTCATCCTTCACTAGAAGCTTGGCCTTACCACTAGCAGAAGCGGGAATACAAGCCAAAGAGCTGTGATCTCCGTCACCAACATCTTCACGAATAGCATTCTGAATGATAATATTTATTTCTTTTTGGAACTGTAATTCGGAAATCATGAACGAAATTTTGCTTTTGGCTAAATTAAGAAAAACAAATTCCAATATAGAAATTCATTTAACTTTGGCACATGACGATTAAACTTCTTGCCATAGGCAAAACGGACAGCAAGCCTTTACAACAAATGATTGCCGAATACGAAAACCGACTGAAACATTACATTCGATTCGAACTTGATACTATTCCCGACTTAAAAAACACGAAAAACCTCTCCGAGGCACAACAAAAAGAAAAGGAAGGTGACCTCATTTTAAAAAAACTAGGTCCAACGGACATCATGGTCCTACTTGATGAAAACGGGAGGCAATATTCATCTATCGATTTCTCTGAATACCTTCAAAAAAAGATGAACTCGGGTATTAAACAACTGGTTTTGGTCATCGGCGGCCCGTATGGATTTAGCGATGCAGTCTATCATAAGGCGAAAGGTAAAATCAGCTTTTCAAAAATGACATTTTCGCACCAAATGGTTCGTTTGTTCGTTGTAGAACAGCTGTACCGTGCATTTACCATATTACGAAACGAACCGTATCATCACAGCTAAAGCTTAAATACAAACTCAAGATAAAAAAGCAAAATTTAGTTTCCCGCCTTCGTGTGAATATAAAGAAGGAGTGTATTAATATAAAACTCGAAACTTAATGGTGTTCTCTACTTTTTTCAGGGCCTTGAGCACGTCTTTATTGTACTCTTTGTCCAAATCGGTGATTACGTAGCCCACTTCACTATCAGTAGAAAGGTATTGCCCCAAAATATTCATTTCGTATTTGGCCAATACTTCGCCAATTTTCGCCATAATACCCGGTACGTTTTTATGGATATGTAAAAAGCGATGGGCATTTTGTTGTTTTGGCAACCGGATATTCGGGAAGTTAACTGCGTCTACAGAATTGCCTGAATTGATATAATCCATAATCTTATTTGGTACAAAATCTGCGATATCGCGTTGTGCTTCTTCAGTGCTTCCACCAACATGCGGGGTTAAAATAACGTTGGGTAAGCCCTGTAAAGGTGTATGGAATTCACCGTTACTTCTTGGTTCTTCGGGGTAAACATCTACTGCCGCACCAGCAATTTTTCCTCTTTTTAATGCCGCCGCGAGCGCATCGATATCCACCACAAAACCTCTGGAGAGATTAATTAGCATTGCCCCGTCACGCATTTGATTAATTTCTCGTTCCCCAATAAAATTCTTGTTAGCCTTATTGTCATCGATATGCAAAGTAACCACGTCAGAAACATTCAAAAGATTTTCTAGCGTATTACATTTTTTTGCATTACCAAGTGATAATTTATCCTCTACATCATAATAATAGACACGCATACCAATCGCTTCGGCCAAAATCGAAAGTTGCTTCCCTATATTGCCATAACCAACGATTCCCAAATTCTTACCTCGCACTTCCCTAGAACCTTCGGCTGTCTTGAACCATTGACCTTTATGTATTTCCTCACTTCTGGCAAAAACGCTGCGCATCAACATAATAATCTGGCCTATAGCCAATTCTACCACCGAACGCGTATTGCTATAAGGCGCATTAAAGACTGCTACGCCTTTTCTTTTTGCATGCAACAAATCGATTTGGGTCGTGCCGATACAAAATGCCCCTACCACCAATAGTTTATCGGCAGCATCCAATACTTTTTTGTTGACTTGGGTCTTTGATCGGATGCCCAAAACATGAACTCCCTTTATTTTATCGATCAATTCTTTTTCTGGAAGACTATGTTTTACAAGCTCTACAGAAAAGCCGTCGTCAGAAAGGTTATCAAAAGCCGCCGGATGAACGTTTTCCAATAACAATATCTTGATCCGGTTCTTTGGATAGGAGATGTTTCTCGGCAAATCGTTTACGAACAGAAATTCGTCCATATTGGGGGTTACGTGGTCAGCATTGTTTGCCGCCTTTTCGCGATGTACGTTTTCTGTGTAAGCGAAAAATTTATGGGCGATACCTGCCTCGCGCATTACATAATCACTATAACCATCGCCGATAACCTGCACCTCGCCATCTAAATTCATTTGTTTTAAACATGCTATTTTTCCATTATGTTGTGAAAGCACGTTCTTTTCATCAAACCCGATAATGTTTCCGTTGTCGTCAAACTCAAAAGTATTGGCATATACCCTATCTGAGGGAATATTGTATTCTTTGACAATAGGATCGATAAACTCTTTAAAACCACAGGAAATCACATAGATGTCATCAGAAAATTTTTCAAAGAACTCTTTGTTCGATGCTATGGATTTCGATATTTTTTGGCGCAGCTCCTCTACCAAGGGCCCAAGATCGTTCTTATGGGCATTCAGCAATTTTATACGCCGCTCTAAAGATTCGGTAAACGAAATATCACCGTCAATACCCAAATTGGTGATTTCTTGAATTTGGCTTATGATTTCTTCACGATTCGACTTACCTTCCAAGGTCATCTCCGCCAGAACATCCAGTGCCTCTACTCTGGTCAATGTACTATCAAAATCGAACACGTATTTTCTGCCTGTCACTACCATAGTTTTACTGAAAAATTAAGGCACAAAAATAAAGATTAATTATGTCTGTTTTTGAGGAATGTTATTAAAAGTTATCCTTATAACTAATCCCTCGGTTTTTGAACAGATTTAATCAAGAAAGGAAACCACAGCTTTGGAAAAGGCTTCAGTTTTATAGGTACCGTTATGGTCGCCTTTAACTATTTCTAATTTACTTTTTGGAATGGCCTTTTGAAGTTCCTCAGGATTTCCATTATCCAAATCTTTATCTCCTGAAATAATCAATACTTTCGCCTTGATATAGCCAAGTTCCCTTTTTCTGGCTACAGGTTGGTATTTTTGTTGCAAATGAAGACTGCGCAAATCAGCGTTTACAGATTTTGCATAATCGACCGCACCTTTTGTGTCTTTCGTCACATCGCCCGAGAAGGCTTTCATGAACATAATCCTTCGCTTCCAATGCGGATTCGTAAAATCGATACCCATACCACCCAATACCGCCTTTTTAATACGTTTGTCTTTCGTCAATAATTTAGCCAGAACAATGCTACCACGAGAGTAGCCGATTGCCATATATTTTCGAAGTCTTAGGTGTTGCATAAGAAACATAATATCCATTACTTCGGCATCATAGGCATAGGCATCGTTTTCTTGAGGCTTATCCGATTCTCCATTTCCGCGCAGATCTAGGGCGATAACCCGAAAACCTTCGTTCAACAAGTCTTTTTTAAGTTCGGTTTTTTTCCAAGATTCTTTGGTGTTTATAAAACCATGAATTAATAATACTGCATCGCCTTCTCCCTCATCGGTGTATGCAATCTTAATATCATCAAAAGTATCAAAGAATTGGGTTTTTGTCTGAGCTTGAACAATAGCCACATAGAAGAAAAGTAAAAGAAAAGTCCTGTGCATGCTATCTTTATGAGTTAACATATATTATTCCGGTCACAATGGCGAGGCCGAAGCTCAGTAATGTTCCTATTAAAATATACTCCGTCAGCTTTCGATTATTGCTTTCTTTAAGGTCGTTAAAGCGAAAAACCGATTTTGCCCCAATCAAGAGGCCGATAGCTTCCCATCTGCCCATTATGATAAATAACAAAACGAAAAGCCTTTCTAAGATTCCAATATATTTTCCTGCATTGGGCAATGATTTATGGTCCAATTCGATTTTATGCGACATGGCTTCCAATATTTTTCCCATAACGATTGCAGAAGGAAAACTCACAAAAACTATAGCTGTGACCAAAGACCAATCTAAATTTTCAAACAAGACCGTCGTATGTCCCCACAGATTGCCGTAGTACGCACATCCATATAAAACCATAATATGTAAGAATTGGTCGATAAAAAAAGGGATGCTTTTTAGTTTAAACAAAGGAGTGGCGTACAATTTAGCCAAATCGATAACATAGTGTGACACGGTAATAATGAATGCGATTTTCCAATAGCTCAAATCCCATAAAACCACCATAGTCACCAAGAAATGAAGGAACACATGAGCGTATAGATATGTAGATTTTGCTTTGTTAGCCTCTTTATGAACAACCCAGCGATTGGGCTGTAACAAAAAATCACCTATCAAATGCGCCAACAATAGTTTTGTAAACAATAGCATTTAATGTATTTCTTTTAGTGTTTTTGAGTAGTACTCGAATAGTTCAAATACCAAATCTAATCGTGCCCTTTTTTGACGTTGGCTTACCGCTGACTGCTGAATGTTCAGTTGCTCGGCAATCTCTTTTTGCGAAGCATCGGGGTTTTCAAGTACCATTACTACTATTTCAGCGGAAACAGTGCTCCAGTCATCCATGAAATTTAACGCCAATTTTAACATCAGATTTAAAGTGTCGTCTAAAAACCCATTGCCAGTAGCAATAGTCAGATTTAGTTTATCTTCTTTCAAAGATTCAAAAGTTCTGCCCGAACGATGGTAGGCAGGGCCGTTGGACTCTCCTACCCCGACACCTCTAAAAGTTTCAGTACCCAGGCCGATACCCATACGTACGTCAAGACCTTTTATTGATTTCATCAATGCCTTGATATGTACGGCAGACCGTAAAGCTTCTTCTTTGGGAATCTTTAGCTGAAATTCATCGCCTCTATAAACCTCCCAATCTATTGGAGAATCACCAAACTTTGACAAGTATTGCTTCAAAATACTTAGCCATTCAGAGGATTTGTGTTTCTCTGAATCGATAATATCACCTGTTATTACTGCTATCATAATTATATAAGCTAAAAAGCTAATATATAAAAAAATAAGCTTATCTACTAATATTTTTAAATAATTAGCTAAAAAGCTAATACTTTGATTTATAAGTACAATTGCTAATGCTCTAAAACCATCTACGTACTTTTATGCAATATTGCCCGTATTCCTTACCAAAAATAGCTAGTAAAGCTTCTTCCTCCGGAACAACCTGAAAACGATTCATATAAGCAACAAAACCTGCCGCAAATAAGGTATTAAAGGCATTCCCCAACCAAATTCCCCAAGCTAAAAGTATCACTAACAAGGCTAAATACATGGGGTTTCGGGAATAGGCATAGATTCCTTTATCCACCAACTTACTTGCTTTAGAAGGGTTGGCAGGATCAATAGTGGTCTTATTTCTAAAAAATTGAAATAAGGCGACGATGGCAATGGCACCAGCAAATACCAATAAGGCGATCATTAAATAATGGCGGCCAAAGAAATCAAAATAACCAAAGGGCAATAACCTTGCGAGCAAATACATCAAAAGCCCAAAAATGAGAAATACGATTGCAGGTGGTATTTTTAACTTCATATTAGAATCACTATAGCATTTCAAAATTACTATTTTTGAATTCGTTACAAACATTCTTCGAACAACATATCGTAACCCAACATGAAATAGCCATAAAATTTTTTAGAACCTACCTAACAATAGATTTGCGCAGCTCTTTACCAAGGCTAGATTATATATGCGACCGGCAGGTTATAAAATAATAAAAGACAAAAAAAAATGAAATTAGTCTTTGCTACCCACAATAAAAACAAATTTGAAGAAGTCAAAAAATTGGTTCCCAGCACTATCGATTTGGTATCGCTGACCGATATCGGCTGTTTCGATGACATTCCGGAAACCGGAAAAACCCTTGAAGAAAATGCCATAATCAAAGCAGACTATATCACCCGAAATTTTAAACTTTCCTGTTTTGCCGATGATACCGGTCTCTTGGTAGATACCCTCAACGGAGAGCCCGGTATATATTCCGCACGTTACGCCGGAACTCAAAAGAATGCCGACGACAACATGAACAAACTTCTATTGGAACTAAAATTCAAGACCAATCGAATAGCGCGTTTCAAAACAATAATTGCACTGAACATAAACAAAGAGTGCCATTTATTTGAAGGAACCGTAGAAGGTGAGATTACAACTGAAAAACATGGAACTAAAGGCTTTGGGTACGACCCCATTTTCATACCAAAAGGATACGAGAAGACATTTGCCGAACTGTCGTTGAAAGCGAAAAACGAAATAGGCCATAGAGGGAAAGCAATCCAAAAATTACTCGTTTATCTTCAAGAATCGGTATCTCAATAATTAAACGTACCTTTGCAGCTTAATTTTTAACGCCGCCGGTATGGCAGGTGTTGCTCTGAGTATAAGGGTTATATACGATAATCGCTCTACGCAACACACCTATTAGCGATTAAGTATACCTTATTATGAAAAAATTTGAAGCACTAGGGCTCAGTAAGCCCCTATTGGATGCTGTTGCCGATATGGGATTCGAAACCCCATCGGAAGTACAGGAAAAAACAATCCCCGTATTATTAGAAAGCGAAACAGATCTCGTTGCCCTGGCCCAAACGGGAACAGGCAAGACCGCAGCATTTGGTTTTCCGATGATCCAAAAACTCGATAGCAAAAGCAGAACCACCCAAGGGTTGATTCTCTCCCCTACTCGCGAACTCTGTTTACAAATTACAAACGAAATTCAGGCCTATTCCAAATATGTGAAAGGCTTGAATACCGTTGCCATTTATGGCGGTGCCAGTATAACAGATCAGGCGCGGCAGATAAAAAGGGGCGCGCAAATTGTTGTGGCCACTCCGGGCCGTATGAAAGACATGATAGGCCGTGGACTCGTCGATATCTCCAAAATCGATTATTGCATTTTAGATGAGGCCGATGAAATGCTCAATATGGGCTTTTATGAGGATATAAAAGATATTCTTTCCAACACACCAAAAGAAAAATCCACTTGGTTGTTTTCGGCCACTATGCCTAAGGAAGTATCCGTAATAGCAAAGAAATTTATGCACAGCCCCGTGGAGATAACCGTGGGCACCAAAAATGCTGGCACATCAACGGTACAACACGAATACTATGTGGTTGGAGGAAGGGATAGATATCCTGCCTTAAAACGGCTTGCCGATACTAATCCTGATATTTTCTCGGTTGTATTCTGCAGAACCAAAAGAGATACCCAACGTGTCGCCGAAAAATTGATAGAAGACGGCTACAACGCCGGAGCTCTTCACGGAGACTTAAGCCAAAACCAACGCGACTTGGTGATGAACGCTTTTCGTAAAAAGCAGATACAGATGTTAGTTGCCACTGATGTTGCTGCTCGCGGAATAGACGTTGATGATATTACGCATGTTATCAATTACCAGCTTCCCGATGAAATCGAAACCTATACCCACCGTAGTGGGCGAACTGGACGAGCAGGGAAATCAGGTATTTCAATGGTTATAGTAACCCGAAGTGAAATCCGGAAGATTCATTCCATAGAGAAAAAGATACAGCAAAAATTCATCCAAAAAAATATTCCTACAGGAATAGAAATTTGCGAAATACAGCTCTATCATTTGGCCAACAAGATCAAGGATACCAAGATAAATAAAGATGTAGAAAACTATTTACCTGCGATCAACGACGTACTAGAAGGCATTGACCGAGATGAACTTATAAAAAAAATAGTTTCGGTAGAATTTACCCGTTTCTCGAATTATTATAATAAAACCAAAGACCTCAATACCTCGGGCTCTGGCTCGGATGACCGGGGAAGAGATAGAAGCGGAAGCAAAGGAGATCATGCACCTTCGAACGGCTCCGTCCGTTATTTCATAAACGTTGGCGAGAAAGATGGTTATGATTGGATGACTTTGAAAGACTTTCTTAGAGACACCCTAAGTTTGGGAAAAGAAGATGTTTACAAGGTAGACACAAAAGATTCATTCTCATTTTTCAATACCGAGGCCGAACACACCGAACAAATACTTCAATTTTTCACCGACTTCAAACTAGAAGGTCGATTCATCAATGTTGAAGTGTCCAAAAGTCCAGGTGGGGGTGGTAATCGTGGCGGAAAAGACCGTGGTCGAAGAAGAGATCGAGATAATGATCGTGGGGGCCGTGGCAAGAGACGCGAAAGAAGTTCTTCACAAGGTAGCTCGAACCATTCCGGAAAAAGAAGAAGTAAAAAAAGTAGAAGCGATTTTTTTTAAAGGTTTAACAAATGCTTTTTAAAGTTAATTGTATATTAAAAAATACGCTTCGGCGTATTTTTTTGTTTTGTTTAGTACATTTAACCCCGTATGTTTAGAGTAATGAAACCATTTTTAGTCCCGATTCTTCTTTTTTTCGCATTTGTCACTTTTGCTCAAGAAGAGGAAAATGCTGTTGATGATGAAATAAATGCCCTAATCGTAAACGCACAGACCGAAAAACCGATGGAAAACGTTCACGTTGTAAACCTGAACAAGGTTGTCGGTACGATTACGAAAGAAAATGGAGAGTTTTCTATAGCAGCTTCGGTCAACGATACCCTATATTTTTCTTTTTTGGGCTTTAAATCACAAAAAATCAGGGTCACTAATGACATGTTCAAGTTCAAGGACACGAAAATTGCCCTTACAGAACTTGCTTATGCCTTAGAGGAAGTAATCGTAAGGCCCTATCAACTCACTGGTTATTTAGAAATTGATGTGAAAAACTTGCCGATTAATAATTCCTACCAATATAGTATTTCTGGGCTTTCTGTAGGTTATGAGGGAGGAAATAAGAACCCTAGTGCCGTTACCAAAGTTTTGGGTGCCATACTGAATCCCGCAGATTTGCTGCGTAATCTTTTCGGAAAACAGCCGAATCAAATGCGAAAATTGCGTAAAATGAAAGAAGACGACCAGATACGGGATCTGCTGGCCTCAAAGTTCGATCGGGAGACCCTTACCGAACTATTACAAATAGAAAAGTTAGATATTCAAGATATTCTTAACAATTGCAACTATTCGAAATCGTTTATCACTACTGCCAACGACCTTCAAATACTTGATGCGATAAGCAGTTGTTACGAAGAATTTAAGGTGCTCAACCGCACAAAATAAATTTTTGATTTCCCAGAGCATTTTATAGCTTTAGGCAAAATAGATGGCCATGAAAAAACTGCTCACAGCGGTTATTGTTTTCTTTGTTTTTCTTTCGTGCGCGGAACAGAAAAAAGAACCTGTCAAAGAGACGGTTATAGCAAAAGATTCGATTTTCACAATCGCTAAAAAAATACCTTTCTCTTGGGAGAGTGCCAATATCTATTTTTTATTGACCGATCGGTTCAATAACGGCAATACTGAAAACGATACTAGCTTTGAAAGAACGCAATCTACTGGCCCGCTACGAGGTTTTATGGGAGGCGATATCACAGGTATCACCCAAAAAATAGAAGAAGGCTATTTTAGTGATTTGGGTGTAAATGCTATTTGGTTTACGCCAGTGGTCGAACAGATACATGGCAGCACTGACGAAGATACCGGAAACACCTATGCCTACCATGGGTATTGGGCTAAAGATTGGACCACACTCGATCCAAATTTCGGGACGAGAAAAGATTTGGAGACCTTGGTGAAAACCGCACATAGTTATGGTATACGAATTTTAATGGATGTGGTATTGAACCACACTGGCCCGGTCACGGAGCTGGATCCTGTATGGCCCGATGAATGGGTACGTACGAATCCTACTTGTGAATCTACAAACTATGAAAATACCACCCAATGCACATTGGTAGACAACCTACCCGATATTTATACGGAATCAGATACACCTGTCAAATTACCGGATGCACTCTTGGCCAAATGGAAAGAGGAAGGTAGGTTAAGCCAAGAATTGGATGAGCTTCAACTCTTTTTTGAACGCACCGGCTATCCAAGGGCACCACGATTCTATATCATAAAATGGCTCACAGACTATGTCAACAGTTTAGGTATCGATGGTTTTCGGGTCGATACCGTCAAACATGTAAACGAAAACGCTTGGTCAGAACTCTATAAAGAAGCATCGTACGCGTTCGAGAATTGGAAAAAAATGCATCCCGATGACGTTTTAGACGATAGCCAATTTTTTATGGTCGGCGAGGTCTATGGTTATGGCATTTCGAACGGAAGGGAATACGATTTTAAGGATAAAAAAGTAGATTATTTTGCGCATGGTTTCAAAAGCCTTATCAACTTCGAACTAAAAACGGATGCCGTAAAAGATTATGAGACGATTTTCAAAAAATATCATAAACTACTCCATTCAGACCTGAAAGGCAAGAGTACTGTTAATTACCTGACCTCCCATGATGATAATGACCCTTACGACCCGGAACGCACAGACCCAATGAAAGCGGCTAACGTTCTGTTGCTTACACAAGGTGCTTCACAAATCTATTACGGTGATGAAACCGCTCGTGATTTGACCATTGAGGGTACTGAGGATAATCCTGTGCAGGGCGATGCCGCGCTACGTTCTTTTATGAATTGGGATGAACTTGATAGTATACCCCAAACGAAACAGGTACTTGAGCACTGGCAAAAGGTAGGAAGTTTTAGAAATAACCATTTGGCCATCGGAGCCGGCAGACATAAAAGACTTGCGAAAAAACCTTATGTCTTTAGCAGAACTTATATAGATGGTGATTTCAAAGATAAGGTAGTGGTAGGCCTTGATTTGCCCAAAGGAAAAAAATCGCTCTGGGTGAAAGGGTTCTTCGGTGACGGCACCAAACTCTACGACACCTATTCAGACACTGAGGTCATGGTAAAAAACGGTGAGGTTATTTTAGAAAATGATTACGATATTGCCCTTTTAGAGCTTTTGGAATAATTATATATGGGCGGAAGGGGTTATAAAAGAACCTCTGGAAACAAAACTAAAAAAGTTCCGAATAATAATTTCGGTCTTTTGTATTCCAATTTCCGCTATCGAAATGCTTTTTGAATACCAATAGCTTCTAAGTATTAGAATGAAGTGCAATTCTATTGCCGCCGGCATCCTTAAAAAGTGCTAGAAAATCATGCCCACCGCCTATTTCGGTCTTTTTTCGCAAAATTGTTCTGCCAGCCTTTGTTTAATGGTCTAATTCTGTTTCCCCATCTTTACTGAAAACTAAATAAGCACATCTTCGGTCTCAACCTGTTTATACATTTCATACTGCACGACCGAACCTCTAGCGACTGATTTATGGCGAGATCGGAACCATACCATAATAACCCTTCTAGCTCATGAACAGCAATTGAAATGTTAAATACCGTTTCATAAAACTTTCTTGCCCGCAGCATATCTGCTACAGGGATTTCAAACCAACCGCCAGATTGTTTTCCATGTTTTAACACATTTTACGCCATGGAAGAATTTTTTTTTTACTACCCTTACGTACTTCCACTCGGTTATTTTTCATGAACAGTTTTCAAATTTTTGAGGCCCGCTTCAAAATCCTTACCAACCATTTTGTCCATGCGCATAAAAAGCATCATTATGCTCATTGGAAACTTATTTTTCCCGGAAAACCCCAAATAACTTTAGTCTTACCGCTCCCCGCGGCATCCACTTGGGTATAACAATCCGAGGTCGATTTCCTTGGTTTCAGAAATCGTAGTTCAGATTCTATACGTTCACCGTCAACATTCGAATGATTTCCTGATCACCTTCGCCGACGTCTTTGTTCCCATTCCAATAACTTAATGCGCCTACCTCACCGTCGGTGCCAGTAAACTTTTTTCCATATTTGGGTCTTTTCAAGCCCAAGGGGACCATTCGTCCATTTTTTAGAGTGATTTTAAGTACTCAAAAACCTCCGTCTTGGGCCTTGAGATTTCAACGGTTCTATAAACGTTATACGTTTTTGGGGCTATCATCGCTAAAATCAGAATTAATACGACAAGCCCTACGAGAATGTAGAGAAGTATATACATTTGTTTATCAATTAGTTAGTAGTTCTCTAAATGTACTAAAAAAGTAATTTCATCAATGTTAAAATTGGACTTTTAGTACTTGAACGCCCCATCAGTATCAACCCATAAAACCTTATTTTGATTCACGTGTTGGTACTATGCCGTAATTATAAACTATCCGCCATAACGTGCTAAAATAGCATCAATACTTTTAATTGATTTTTTTGTCCAATCTAAACGTTTCTCAAGTTTTTCGTTATCGCTCAACGTCCACGGCAAATGTGATTCTCGTAAACCGGAAGTCAAATATTGTAGAATAATCGCTACCGAAACAGAGATGTTAAGACTTTCGGTAAAACCTGACATAGGTATTTTTAAAAAACCATCACTTTCGGCGAGAGCTTTTTGACTGAGTCCCTTTAGTTCGGTACCAAACAGAAAAGCGGTCTTATCTTGAATTTTAAAATCACTCAATATACCTGAATTATCATGTGGTGTAGTCGCAATAATTCGATACCCTCGGCTCCTAAGAGTCGCTATACAGTCGTCGGTCGTTTCATAGCGGTGCACATCGACCCATTGCTGTGCCCCCATGGCGATGTTCTTATCCAATCTTTTACCGAAACGCCCTTCTATCACATGGGCTTCCTGAACACCAAAAACCTCGCAACTTCGAATCACAGCACTGGTATTGTGCAATTGGTATACATCTTCAATCGCTACGGTGATATAAGTGGTTCGCTCTTCGAGAATCTGTAAAAACCTTTGTTTACGTTCTTCTGAAATAAAACCTTCTAAATATTCAAGAAGTTGTACATCGACCATATATCGAATATAATAAAAACTCTATTTTTATGGGAATGAATAAAAAAATAACAGTTTTAACCGGTGCGGGCGTGAGTGCAGAAAGCGGCATCAATACCTTTCGTGATGCCGGTGGTCTATGGGAAGGTCACGATGTTATGGAAATAGCCTCTCCGCAAGGTTTTGCGAAAAACCCGGAGCTTGTACTGAATTTCTACAACGAGAGACGTAGGCAATTATCAACGGTTTCTCCAAATCTAGCGCATTCCGCACTTGTGGAGCTAGAGGAGCATTTCAATGTGACCATAATCACCCAAAACGTTGACGACCTTCATGAACGAGCAGGAAGTTCGAACGTAATTCATCTGCACGGTGAACTCTTAAAGGTCAGGAGTACCGGGTATAAAAGCCTAATATTAAACTGGAAAGAGGATCTTAATCTAGGTGACTTATGTGAAAAAGGATACCAGCTAAGGCCGTATATCGTTTGGTTCGGCGAAGAAGTACCTCTTTTGGAAAAAGCTATCGCCCTAACTCAAACTGCCGATATACTTCTAATTATAGGTACGTCGATGCAAGTTTACCCCGCAGCGGGGCTTGTCAACTATGTGAAGAATGAAACGCCTATCTATTTTATCGATCCAAGACCAAGTGTCTCGGAAAACGATTTCGAAAATCTTTCCATCATTCCCAAAAAAGCTGCCGAAGGGGTACCGGCCTTAGTTAGCGATTTAATAAAAAATAATTGAATTCATGGGTTTTAACCTTCTTATACTTCCCTAATCGTGACCAAAGAAGAATTATACCAGTATTTGAATTATGTGAACCATTCAAGAGAGAAACGAGCTAAAATGTCTGCTTTGGTTCTTGAAAACCCCTATTTAATCGAACCGCTTATGCAAATTGCCTTTGACGTCGACGACCCAATATCCAATCGTGCTTGTTGGGTAATGGAGTTTACGGCCAAAGAAAACCTATCCTATATTTACCCATATTTAGAAAGTTTTACATTGAATTTAAGTATCGTTCATTTCGAATCGTCGGTACGTCCTATGGCCAAAATATGTGAATTCCTCGTAAAGGCTTATTTTTCAAAAAATGAGAATGAAACTAAAAAAAAGTTGACCGAACAACATTTAGAACGGATTACCACGACCTGTTTTGATTGGCTGATAGGTAATCATAAAGTAGCCGCAAAAGCGTATTCGATGACCTGTTTGTTGCTATTGGGCAGAAAATATGATTGGATCCATTCTGAGTTACAAATGGTACTCGAACAAAATTATGCCGAAGGAAGCGCAGCCTACAAAGCAAGGGCAAGAATGACCTTGGCGAAGTTAAGATAGTTTCCATTTTATTTCAAATTCTACGGTTTATCGGTATCTTTACTTTTCTTAAAATACAACCTATCCTAGAAACATGTCATTAAACGCATTGAACGCTATTTCGCCCATTGACGGCCGCTACCGAAGTAAAACAGCATCTCTAGCTCTCTTTTTTTCCGAAGAAGCCCTTATCAAATATCGGGTACGGGTAGAAATCGAATACTTTATCGCTCTTTGCGAGATTCCGTTGCCGCAACTTTCCGGTTTCGATGTTAAGAAATTCGATGCCTTGCGTGATATCTATAAAAATTTCGACACTATAGATGCACAAGGAATTAAGGAAATCGAAAAAACGACCAACCATGACGTGAAGGCTGTAGAATACTTCATTAAATCTGCTTTTGACAAATTGGGTCTTTCTTCTTTTAAAGAATTTATACATTTCGGACTCACTTCCCAGGATATCAATAATACAGCGATACCACTTTCTTTAAAGGAGGCAATGAACGAAGTTTATGTGCCAAGGTATTTCGAAGTGCTAGACAAATTAAAGGAATTGGCCGCTGAATGGTCAGAAATACCTATGTTGGCAAGAACCCACGGTCAACCGGCCTCCCCGACACGACTAGGCAAGGAGATCGAGGTATTCGTAGAACGATTGAAAGAACAATTTAACCTGCTGAACGATATACCAAGCGCTTCTAAATTCGGGGGTGCAACCGGAAACTATAATGCACATAAAGTAGCATATCCGGACATCGACTGGAAAGCTTTTGGACAAAAATTTGTTCAGGATAAATTAGGGCTACATCACTCATTTCCTACCACACAAATTGAGCACTACGACCATATGGCAGCATTGTTCGATACCTTAAAACGAATAAACACTATCATTCTGGATTTAGATCGAGATTTCTGGACCTATGTTTCCATAGATTATTTTAAGCAAAAAATAAAAAAGGGTGAAGTAGGTTCATCGGCCATGCCGCATAAGGTGAATCCTATTGATTTTGAAAATTCAGAAGGAAATGTTGGTATTGCAAATGCCTTATTCGAACATTTATCGGCAAAACTACCTGTTTCAAGACTACAGCGGGATTTAACGGACAGCACCGTTCTCAGAAATGTCGGCGTACCATTTGCCCACACCCTTATTGCTTTTCAATCTACCTTAAAAGGGTTGAACAAACTTCTGCTGAACAAAGAAAAATTCGAACAAGACCTCGAAAATAATTGGGCGGTAGTTGCAGAGGCCATTCAAACTATTCTTAGGCGTGAAGGGTATCCCAATCCTTACGAGGCTTTGAAAGGACTGACCCGTACAAACGAAAAAATAAATCAGCAGTCTATTGCTAATTTTATTGATACTCTTGAAGTATCCAGCAAAATAAAATTAGAATTAAAGGGAATTACTCCAAGTAATTATACCGGAGTTTAAAAAGTTTGAATGATTTTGAATAAAGAAAGACCGCTAGTAGCGGTCTTTTCTTTTGTAATATGTATCTAAAACTATTTGCTTATCTGTACTTCGTGCGGATAAGGAATTTCAATTCCAGCCTTATCTAAAGCTTCCTTACTACCTTCAATTGTAGCAAAATAAACATCCCAGTAGTCCTCTGGTTTACAGAAAGGTCTTACCGCCAAATTAACGGAACTATCGGCTAGTTCTTCAACATTTACTGATGGCGCCGGGTCTTGTAAGACTTTAGGGTTAGCTTTCAACATCGCCAACAATACTTCTTTGGTCTTTTTGATATCAGAACCATAATCCACACCGACAGTAGTATCTACACGCATTTTTCCCTCGGCGGTATAATTGATAATGTTACCGTTGGCCATTGCTCCATTGGGTATAATTGCAAGTTTGTTTTGAGGTGTAATGAGCTTTGTGGTGAAAATCTCTATTTCCTTTACGGAACCTAAAACCCCTTGGGCCTCAACCAAATCGCCTATTTTATAAGGCTTGAAGATGATAATCAAAACACCACCCGCAAAATTAGAGAGTGAGCCCTGCAAAGCCAAACCTATTGCCAAACCAGCTGCTGCAATAACGGCTGCAAAACTTGTAGTCTCTACCCCTAAAGTAGAAATTACGGTGATAATCAAGAAAATCGTCAAGGCCCATTTCACCAAGCTCAGCAAGAATTTTTGTAGTGATTTGTCGTACTCTTGACTGGTCATTCCTTTTCGAACCACCTTGATCAATTTCTTTATGACCCATGAACCGATAATATAAATCGCTATAGCCCCCAAAACCCTTGGGCCGTATTCAACAATGAAATCAATTCCTTTTTCAATCCATAATTCCGCGTTTTCCATAATAATTTTAAATTTTTGGGTTAGTATCCATTTTATAGTCAGACACGAATATAATGAGAAGGTCACAATTTTTATTGCCTTTTTTTAAATTTTGGTCATTAAAAAACCCGTTCAAGAAGATTTCCTGAACGGGTTGTACATTTTTTAGATAAGGCTATCCTTTGAGAAGCTCTGCTACTTTTTCAAGACCTTCTCCTTTATAGTTTGACTTCTCCAAAGCTTGTAAAAACTGAATCATTTTTGCGGGGTTCATATCGTCGCCCAACACCCTTACTAAAAGAAAACCTTTTTCATCGTTATCTCCATAAATAATTACCTCATCGATGGCATCGTCGTCTCCAAGATAATTTATCGTCGCTTTTCCGTAGCTGGTGTTCATCTTCATAAGCTCGGTAAACTTATCGCTTTTCAAAATAGCCTTTACATTTGACTTTTCCGTTTGGAAATCAACGCTGTTCGCATCGGTCTTCTTAAATGCCAAGACGTTAAGTTTGCGCAAAGATTCGAGTGCACTTTGTTGTTCTTGGGTCAAATTGGCCTTTTCCATATTCAAAAGACTAACAGGAAGGTCGACCGATAAAAAATTGGGGTTCTCCGAATTATCAACGTAATATTCCTGTAAACTGCGAGTCGAAGAGCATGCATTTAACGCTATTAACAATAGCAGACAGACGCCTGATTTTATAATTTTCATTTTCTTTTGATTTTTAATTGTACTATAGAAAATTCAAGGTTCAAAACAAATTATACCCCCTTTGAACCTTGAACTTCAAATCTCAAATTACTTTCCCGCTTTGTTCAATTCATCAGGAAGGTTCATTTTCTTTGTCAAAGCTCCTACTTTATTTAAATCGATATCTCCGGTCATTGATACCAATACACTTTCAAACTTCCTGTTTTTGACACCGAACCCATTATGTTCAATATCCGATACGAATAGCAATAGTTCACTTACATGGTCTTCGTCTTTGCCATGTCTTATGTAGAACTTTACGTTGACGTCTTTATCTTTGACCCTCATCAGCTCTTCCAATTTTGAGGATTTTAAATACTTTTTAACTGTTTTGGCCATGTCTTTTGAGATGCCTTCATCTTCGGTAACAAAGACTTTTATACCATCAAGGCCTCGTGATATATCGGCAAAATCTTGCGCATCTTGGTCGTCTTCATCAAAAGCTGCAATATTGCCAGCGAGGCGAATAAGTCCTTTATTAATCGTTACCGAACCTACCTCGTTCATATCTTCATACTTGTTGAAAATCGATTGAGAAATACCAAATAAAGGCAAAAGAGCTACTACTAATAATACTTTTAATTTTTTCATGACTGTTTGTTTTTGATGATTGATGAAATTATTGATTGCTGATTACAAATTTTTAATTATTTAATACTGCCTATCGCCCCCTATTTTTACCAGCTTCGTTCAATTCTTCGGGAAGGTTCATTTTTCTGGTCAACGAGCCTATTTTGTTCAGGTCTATGTCTCCGGTAAGAGAAAGTAACACCGTTTCGAATTTTCTACCGTTTACATCTACATCGATATTTTTCATTCCGGTAACGAACATCAACAGCTCGCTGACGTGATCATCGTCTTTACCACTGCGTATGTAGAATTTGATATTGGTATCTTTGTCTTTTACCCGCATCAATTCTTCCAATTTAGCCGATTTTAGGTATTTATCGACCGATGACTTCATGTCA
>Ga0316189_10002084_pt1 | contig 19708 bp, 15 predicted proteins | sample LowCovwburrow_MG_FD_204930 | JGI IMG/M metagenome (GOLD analysis project Ga0316189, IMG submission 204930) | Coastal sediment microbial communities from Maine, United States - Lowes Cove worm burrow | ecosystem: Environmental > Aquatic > Marine > Coastal > Sediment | place: USA: Maine... | reverse complement strand
CCCTCTCTCCGGCGCTCTTCATTCCCTTTTTCCCCCTTCCGAATTCCCACTTCCGCCTTCCTCACCTCCCCAAATCCGTCATTCCTTCAAGAGCTCACGAATCAACCTTTGAACCCTGAACCACTGAACCCGTGAACGGTTTCTTGAAATATACCCCGTTTTTACCACCTGTTGTACCCCGTTTTGGGGCTGTTTATTTGCCTATAACGAGATTAGGTTCCTATCATAGAGAATTATTAACCATTTAAAGGATTCTTATGAAAGGGCCTTAGATGTGAAAAATGCGGGTAGCCGAGGATCATACACTTTCGATAGACCGGGCAACTATCGTGTCTGTGTTCAAGGTCGCTTGAATGAAAACTGGGCAGATAGGCTCGGAGGGATGCGCATCACAACGGACAAGTCAGAGGGTCAAGAACGGGTAACGACTCTGACGGGCCCGTTGGTCGATCAGGCCGAGCTGGCCGGGGTGCTGAACGCACTCTATGAATTGCATTTATCGCTGCTGTCAGTGGAGTTTTTGGGAGAAGTTGAACCAAAGAAAGGATGAACCAGATGAAAATGAGTAAACGATTCTCATCCCTTGCGGACTACCCAGGCAAAAATGCTCTGCAATCTCGCCCAGGGACTTTTTTTAGCAGTCTGCTTGATCTGTGGGACCTTGCTTTTCGGGCTAGCCCTGTCGGCCGGCACTGCGTTGGCCCACGAGGCCGATCCGCACCCGCACGCGGAGGATTCTGAGGTCGGAGACACGAAATACAAGCACCCCGAGCACGGGAGTCTCGGGCAAATCGGGGCCAAGCTCGCCAACCCGCTCGGCGAACTCTGGTCGCTGAACTTCAACTTCGAAACGCCCAAGTTCTTTGACGGCGTCGTGAACACCGGTAACCCCCGGATCGGCGCCGACGTGATTTTTCAGCCCGTCCTGCCCCTTCCCCTGTATGGCGAGGGGGCTGCTGAATGGCGGATGATCACGCGACCCATCATTCCGATCATTTTCAGCCAGCCCATCCCGAAAGGGCCCGACGACTTCTATAATCAAGGCGGTATGGGTGACATCCAGCTGCCCCTGCTGTTATCTGTTCCTCAAAAATATGCGGGGCATTGGATCCTCGGTGGGGGACCGGTTTTCCTGTTTCCGACTGCCACTTCCGATGCCTTGGGTAAAGACCAGTATGCCCTCGGTCCGGCCGTCGTCGTGGGCTACAAGACCAAGAAATTTACGGCCGTGCTTTTCCCGAACTATTTCTGGAAAATCGGATCGAGCGGCCAGGATGAGAACACGCCCGACATCAGCCAGGGGAGCCTGTTGTATGCTTTCAATTACAATCTGCCGAATGCCTGGCAGGTCGGTACGAACCCTACGATCACTTACAACGATAGGGCCGCCTCGGGTAACAAATGGAACGTCCCCGTCGGGCTTTACGTCGGAAAAACGATCAAGATCGGCAAGACTCCGGTCAACATCAAGGTCGGTCTGGAGTACTCGGTGGTCAGCGAAGACGCCTTTGGGAAACGGACTGCGTTCAGGTTCCAGATTACCCCGGTGATTCCGGGCCTGATCAAGAATCCGATCTTCGGCAAATAAGGGACGACAAGACAAGGAGATGTAGAGATGGATATAAAAAAATTAGGTCTCTTGACCCTCATTACCGGCGCTCTACTGTCTGTGATGTGCCCGGGTATTGCCTATGCCGGTGCCGCCTACATCTATGAAATGGGTAATCCGTCGGACACGGGCTACGCGGGAGCCGGATTGGCCGCCCGTGCCGGCGATGCGGGAACCGTGTTTACCAATCCGGCCGGCATGACGCGCTTTAAGGAATCGACATTCCAGGCGGGCCTCACCCCGCTTTACCTTTACGCGCCGTTCAATCCGGGTCAAGGCACGACGGTTCCTGGAAGCGACGGCGACACCACCCTGCTTTTCGCCGGCGCGAATTTTGCCTATATCAAACCTGTGTCGGACAATCTGAGGCTTGGTATCAGCATGGGGAATTTTTTCGGTCTGTCGCTCAACTGGGGAGACAATTGGGTGGGGCGCTACATTGCCACCGAAGTCGCCCTGATCGCGCCCCAGCTGCAGCCAACCGCCGCCTACAAGGTGAATAGCTGGCTCTCGATCGGCGCAGGGGCCGCGCTGACGGTGGGCTATCTCAAGGACAAGGCTCAGATCAAGAGCCAGACCCTCCCCGTTTCGTTAGAAGACGGTTACAAGTTTTCCGATACCGATTTCGCCGTACAGGGGAATTTTGGGATCATGATTGAACCGTCCGAGAACACGCGGTTTGGCGTGCGGTATCTGACGGAGACGGACTTGGATTTCGATGACAGAGTCGATTTCCCCGGTGTCGGCCCGGATCCGAGGTTAGATCTCGGCCTGAAGATGCCGCAAACCATCATGGGCGGGGTCTTTCATCGCCTCAACGACAAGTGGGCCATCCTCGGCAGCGTCGGTTGGGATGATTGGTCCCGCTTCAGCAGGATTAATGTCGATGTCGGTCCTGATGGCATCGGCACGACCGTAGACGCAGATTTCGATGACACCTGGCATTTCGGTGTCGGCGCGGAATACCAGTACAACCCCAAGCTGACGTTGACCGCCGGCTTCTCCTATGACTCGTCCATGATGAAGGCCAGCACGCGACCGATCAACCTGCCGCTGGGCGAAATGTACCGCTACGGGGTCGGGTTCAAGTATCGCAAGAGTGACGATGTGACCCTGGGAGCCGGTTTTTCGTTCCTATGGCAGGGGGATCTTAAAATCAAGCCTGCCGGAAACGAGCGCAATGGGTTTGTGACCGGTCAATACGACAACGTCTATCTCGCATTTCTGTCGCTTTTCGTCCAATGGTAGTAGACGATTAACGGTTCGTGTCAAAGGTTCAAAGGTTCACCGTTCAACGTTCCGGGTTAAAGGATTGAAGCGGTATAGGTTCAAAGGTTCAATGTTCCCCGTTCAGAGTTGAAAGGTTTAAGTCCTTCATAGAACGCTGAACCCAGAACCCAGAACGCTCATATGAAACTCCACGTGGCCGGAACAGTGAACAGATTGAACGTCGAACATCGAACGTTCAACATCGAACGTTGAGCCTTTAGGATACAGATATGAAGTCAGCCATATTGCCGCTCAGGATTTGTCGATCACCGGAAGCGATGGGACTGTTGTGCTTTAATGCGCAAGCAATTACATAAGCATCATTAATCAAACAGATTCGGTAAAAATGCAATAAAAAAGGGCCTTTTCAGACCCCGCTAACAATGATGTAATCCCGGTAAGGAATTTTGACATATCGGGCTGAGACATTAAGTCTTAAAGTCTTATAGAAGCAGACTTAAAAAATCGAGGAATGAAAAATGAAATCGACCAAAATCGTTTTGGCAATGTTCACCACGCTTTTCATGATTGCCATCACCGGTTTGGGTCCGGTGACCGCCGCTGATCCCATCGGCGAACCCGGGCGCGAGGCCGGCAAAAAGAATCCGCTGAAGAACGTCTACTTCGGCGAGCAGCACATGCACACGCGCAACTCGTTCGACGCCTTTACGGTCGGCGTGACCCAGACCTGGGAGCAGGCCTACCGCTTCGGCAGGGGCGAAGAGATCAAACTCTCCACCACCGGCGAGAAGATGAAGCGCAGAACACCCTACGATTTTGTCGCCATCACCGATCATTCGGAATATTACGGTGTTCTCAAGGAATTTGCCAATCCGAAGAGCGAACTCGCCAAGTCGGACTTTGCGAAGCAGGTTTATGCGGGCGTCAAAGACCCTTCAAAAGCCGGCCCGGCTGTGCAAAAGCTGATCCAGACCCTTGTGAAATCCGAGCCACTGCCGGAATATGTCACGCCCGAGCTTCGCATGGGCATGTGGCAGAAGTTCATCAAGACGGCCGACAAGTTTAATGACCCCGGCAAGTTCACAACCCTCTATGCCTACGAGTGGACCTCCATCCCCAACGGTGCCAACATGCACCGCAACGTCTTCTTCAAGGACAAGCCGGCCGTGGTGCCGTTCTCGTCCTTCGACTCGGTGCAACCTGAAGATCTATGGACTTATCTCGAGATCCAGCGCAACCAAGGCATCGACGTGTTTGCCATCCCCCACAACTCTAACGTCTCTGACGGCTGGATGTTTTCGCGTAACAAGTTTCAAGGCTTTCAAGGCCAGCCGGCCTTCAGCGGTGGGCCCATCGATACGAAATACGCCAGGCGCCAACAGGCTAATGAGCCGCTGTTCGAGATTCACCAGACCAAGGGGAATTCCGAGGCCCATCCGTGGCTGTCGCCCAATGACGAGTTCGCCAATTTCGAGCCGTTCCCGAGCCTGATCAGCCTCGGCACGCCCTCTGCGATCAAAGGCGGCTTCTACCGCCAGGGCCTGGTCGAAGGCATGAAGATAGAGAGCGAGGTTGGCTTCAATCCCTACAAGATGGGTCTCGTGGCTGGTGCGGATGTCCACTCGGGTTACCAGGGCAATGAGGAGTGGGACTGGAAGGGTGCTCACGGGACTCTGGATGACACACCCAAGAAACGCCTCAACCCGGTGCCGAACGCCACCGGCGAATACGGTTATACCGTTTCCACTGCGGGTACCACCGCCGTCTGGGCCACGGAGAACACCCGCGAGGGCATCTGGAACGGCATGATGAGCAAGGAGACCTACGGTACCTCCGGCACCCTGATTCGTCTGCGCTTCTTCGGCGGCTGGGCGTATCCGAAAGACCTGGTCAAGGACGAGAAGTTCGTCGAAAAGGCCTACAAGGAAGGTGTGCCCATGGGTCAGGATCTGCACAAAAAACCGGATAGCGCCAAGGCGCCGACCTTTGCCGTCTGGGCCATGAAAGATCCGGAGAGTGGCAATCTCGACCGCATCCAGATCATCAAGGCGTGGAGCAATCCGCGAACCGGCTTCCCGGCAGAAAAAATTTACGAAGTCGCCTGGTCGGATGATCGCAAGCCCGATGTCAAGACCGGCAAGCTGCCCCCGGTGGGAAACACGGTCGACATCAAGAAAGCCACCTACACCAACGACATCGGCGATAGTCAGTTGAGCGTGGTGTGGACCGACCCGGATTTTGATCCGAAGATGAAGGCCGTGTACTACGTGCGCGTCCTCGAAATTCCGACGCCGCGCTGGTCGACCTACGACGCCGTCAAGTTGGGCGTCGAGCCACCGAAGGGGGTCCCGGCGACCATCCAGGAGCGGGCCTACTCGTCGCCCATCTGGTATACGCCCGATCCGAAGCATGCCCAGGCGAGTCAACGTACACACGCGGCCCCAATGCACAAACAAAATTAGGTGGAAAATGAAGACGGCGTAGTCCCAAACGTCGCTCCCGGTCATTCAGTGTCTCTTGCTGAATGACCGGGAGAAAACCATGAGGAGTAAAACCATGAGGAGTAAAGCCATGAGTATGGCAGGGGGCATCGCGTTCCTTTTGCTGTTTGCGACGCTGTTTACATCGGGCGTATGTGCACAGGATAAAGTAGCACCCGACGAGGCGAAGAAGATCGCCAAGGAAGCCTACATCTTCAATTACCCGCTGGTGATGATGTATCGCACCATGTACCTCCAGGCGATCGACCCCAAGTCCAAGTCGTACAGCGGCGGCTTCGGCAAGTGGCTGCATCTGGGAACCTCCTCGCCGAAAGACACCGACATCGTTTCGCCGAACAACGATTCACCGTATTCCTATGCATGGGTCGATGTGCGGGTCGAGCCATGGGTGCTGACGATGCCGAAAATCGAAGCGAAACGCTTCTACACCAGCCAATGGGATGATCTCTGGGGATTCGTGCTCGACAATCCCGGCTCGGTTGAAGACGGCAATGACGGCGTCAGCGTGCTCCTTGCGTCGCCAACGTGGAAGGGTGAATTACCCAAGGGCGTGAAACGCGTTATCCAGGGCGACTCCCAATTTCTCGGCACTCTCACCCGAACCCAGTTGTTCGATCCCAGTGATTTGCCCAACGTGAAGAAAATCCAGAAGGAATACAAGCTTCAGCCGCTCAGCGCCTTCCTGGGCAAGCCCGCACCTCAGGCAGCACCGGTGATTCAGTGGAAGCCGTGGAAAGAGGGTTTGGAGACGACGCCAGAGTTTTGGGACTACGTTAATTTTCTTTTGCCACTCACCACGCCGAATCCTCAAGACAAACCGGTCCTGGACAAGATGGCCAAGATCGGGCTGGGTGCCAATGCCGCGAAGCCGAGTGCTGATATCCAGGCCGCCATGCAACAAGGCATGCAGGATGCGCTGGCTGAATTGAAGAAAGCGACAACCACTTTCAAGGACCCTTCCTTGTTCTTCCGGTCACGCAAAGACCTGAACAAGGACTATTTCAACCGCGCCCTGGGGGTCATGGTCGGCATCTTCGGCAACGTCAAGAAAGTGTCGGTCTACTTCGCGGTTCCCAAGGATGATCAGGGTGTACTCTTCGATGGCAGCAAACACAGCTATGCACTGACGTTCACAGCCGATCAGATCCCGCCGGCGAAGAATTTCTGGTCCTGGACCATGTACAAGCTTCCCCAGCGCTGGTTGGTTGACAATCCGATCAATCGGTATTCCATCGGCAGCGCTACGCCCGGCTTGAAGAAGGCCGCTGACGGCTCCATCACACTCTACTTCTCGGCCAAGTCGCCTGGCAAAGATAAGGAGAGCAACTGGCTCCCGGCGCCCGAAGGACCTTTCTGGCTGGTCCTGCGCACCTACGGGCCGGGTAAAGCCATCTTAGACAAAACCTGGAAAGTACCACCGGTGAAGCAGGTGAAGTAAATCCACACTCACGAAAGAAAGAGAGAACCATGAAATCATTTAAAAAATTTACGATATGTATTGGTCTCTTAGCATTGATATTTGGGGTCAGTGTCGCGACGGCGGCCCAGCAAGACAAACCCGCCCTGTCTCCCGACGAGGCGAAGGCGAAACAGGCCTATGCTATCGGGGTTCAGGCTTACATCTGGGGTTACCCGATGGTCGTCATGCAGAAGAGCCGGGACGCGATGACCAAGGGTGGTGACGCACCGGTCACGCCGGAACAATTCAACAAGACCGGCAAGCTGTTTGCGCCTGTGAATCAGGTCGCCAATGCCTGGGGAATGCTCGGACCGAAATTCTCGGCGGTACAATCGGGTAACAGTGACACGCAGTACTCTGTGACCTGGTTCGATTCCTCGGAAGAACCGTATGTGCTGCATCTTCCGGACGCCAGGGGGCGTTACTACACCTTCCAGTTCATCGATGCGTACACCAACAATTTCCACTATGCGAGTACACGCACAATGGGCTCTCAGGAGCAGGCCTATGCGCTCGTGGCGCCGGGCTGGAAAGGCAAGCTACCGAAGGGTGTGACCCGCGTTGATTGCCCGACACCGACGGGTTTTATCATCGGCCGCTGGTTTGTCGCATCAGAGAAAGATGTTGCTGCGGTCAATGCACTTCAGAAGCAGGTGACCATGACACCGCTCAGCAGCTACGGCAAGGCATGCACCCCTCCCAAAGTGAAGGTCGTCCCGGCCAAGAAATACACCGGCGACCTGGCGTTCTTCGAACAGCTTGGCGACACGCTGGCGATTAATGGAGCACCGTCAGCCGACGCTGGAATACTCGGCCTGTTCAAGGACTTCGGCTTGTCGGTTGATTATGGATTCGACCCGTCTGCTCTCAGCGACGGAGAAAAAAAATCGTTAGCGCAAGCGGTTAAGGACGGTGAGAGCATGCTCGCTGCCAAGTCGGCCAGCATGGGAAAAGACGTAAATGGTTGGCAACTCTCTCCGGTATTGGATGAGTATTTTGGTACCAGCTACCTGTTCCGTGCCGCCATTGGATATCAGGCCATGTTTGTGAATACGCCGATCGAGGCCTATTACCCCGGCGTATTTAAAGATACCGACGGCAAGGTATTGGATGGCTCTACTGGGAAATACACCATTAAATTCCCGAAAGGGAAAACGCCGCCGGCTGGCGCCTTCTGGTCTGTGACGCTATACGACGCCAAGAAGCGTCTCATGGTGGAAAACTCGCTCAACCGTTACAAGATCGGCAGCGCCGACAAGCTCAAGGCTGATACCGACGGCTCGACGATGCTTTACATCCAGGCCGACTCGCCGGGCAAAGACAAGGAATCGAACTGGCTTCCGGCACCGAAGGAGCCGTTCTACATGCTGATGCGCATGTACCTGCCAAAGATCGAAGTCCTGAACGGGCAGTACGAGATTCCTGGGGTTGTGAAGGGGAAATAACTGTAAACCAACAAGGAAAGGAAGCAATAACCATGAAAGACAAGTTTAGGAGCCTGATTCTCTTTGCGTTCGTGGCATTGATTGCTGCCGCAGTGATTTTGCCCGGCGCAGTATACGCGCAGAACAAGAAGCCTAATATCCTGGTCATTTGGGGCGATGATATCGGGCAGGACAACATCAGCGCCTACCACAGAGGCTTGATGGGCGGCAGGACGCCGAACATCGATCGCATCGCCCAAGAAGGCGCTTTGATGACCGACGCCTACGCCCAGCAATCCTGCACCGCAGGGCGCGCCAATTTCATGCTGGGGCAGAACCCGTTCCGCACGGGGCTGCTGACGATCGGCATGCCCGGCGCGAAGCATGGTGTGCGCAAGATTGACCCCACCATCGCCGAGCTGCTGAAACCCTATGGCTATATCACCGGCCAGTTCGGTAAGAACCACCTCGGGGATCGCAACGAGTACCTGCCCACAGTCCACGGCTTCGACGAGTTCTACGGCAATCTCTACCACCTGAACGCCGAGGAAGAACCGGAGAATCCGGACTACCCGAAAGACCCCGACTTCCGCGCGGAGTTCGGTCCCCGTGGCGTATTGGATTGCGTGGCGACGGAGATGTTCGACAAGACCGAGGAGCCTCGCTGGGGCGTCGTTGGCATGCAGAAGTGTAAGGATACCGGCCCGCTGACCAAAAAGCGCATGGAGACCATCGAGGAGGATCTGCTGAATCGATCGCTCGATTTCATGGAGCGGGCGGTCAAGCGGAATGAAGCCTCTGAGAAGGATGAGCCGTTCTTCCTCTGGCACGTTTCCACACGCAACCACGTCTGGATCCACCTGAGCGAGAAGTACAATAACAAGACCGGAAATGGCATCTTCGCCGACGGTATGGCCGAGTTGGACGACGTGACCGGTGCTCTGCTCGACAAGCTTGACGAGCTGAAAATTGCCGACAACACCATCGTGATCTGGTCGACGGACAATGGCGCCGAGATCTTTACCTGGCCGCAGGGCGGAAATCACCCCTTCAAGGGCGAAAAGGGTCTGACCAGCGAGGGTGGCTTCCGCGTACCCCAGCTCGTGCGCTGGCCCGGCAAGATCAAGCCGGGCACGATCATCAACGACATGTTCTCGCATGCGGACTGGATGCCGACCTTGCTGGCCGCAGCCAACGGCGGCAAAGACACCTATATCCAGGAGAAGCTCAAGAAAGGTGGCGTAGAGGCGGACGGCAAAACCTTCAAGGCGCATCTAGACGGGTTCAACCAGATGGATCTGCTAACCGGCAAGAGCCCTGGCGCGCGCAAGCAGCTCTACTACTTCGACGGCGATGGCAACCTGAATGCCGTCCGGATAGGTGAGTGGAAGGTCATATTCACGGAAATGTCAGGCAATCTGCCAACGGCCTGGCACAAGACCCCAAGCTGGCCGCTGATCGTCAATCTGCGCCGCGATCCCTACGAGCGCTTCGACAGTCAATCCGAGATGTACATGAAGTGGTGGGCAGAACGGATGTTTGTGATGGAGCCAGCGAAAGCAGCTGTTGGGGCGCATCTGCAGAGCTTGAAGGACTTTCCACCGGCACGAGGTTCCAGTCTCAGCCTCGGACAGATTTTTGAGAAGATCCAGTATGCCAGTCCGGGACAGTAGTCTGCGTCAATAAGCCCGGAAACTGAAATCGGCGAGCTGCGCTGCGGTGCCCCTTGCCGCAAATAAACCATCGTTATAACGACACACACTAAAGCCGGGGCGCTTGCAATCGGGCGAAAGGTCGGAGCGGACCATAGTCAGCGGGAAGGCTTTTGAGGACGACGTGGGCTCTGAGGAACTGATTCGACTCAATCAACTTGTACCCTGTTAAATATATCGTAGAAATCGGTGCCCCCGTCCCCGATGAAGACAAGAAGCTGGCTGGCATGATCAAAAAGGAGGCGGCACATCCTGAAAAGATGCTCGGTACGGCGACCTACTGGCAGTCCATCAGCGACCTTACCAACCTGCATTACCGCTTCAAGTCGGCCGCAGCTCCTTCGGACGTATACGTAAACCTGAGCGAGATTGACTTCAGCAACAATGAGGGGGTCCGCACGATTCACATGCTCGACGAACACGCCCAGCGCGGTCAGTTCGGCAACTTGATCCACGACTTCGTGCGGATCAAGGGGGACATCTATGCCGAGCAGCCTGACTAATGCCAAAGAACGCAATGCACTGGAAATTAGGTGATCTGAAAGAAACCGGCAGCAATGCAAAGCTGACGGCTGAATCCTAAACGTCGCCCCCGGGCACTCAGTGTCTCTTGCTGAATGAGCGGGAGAAAAACCAATAAAAGGAGCAAAATTATGAAGAACAACACAATGAACGTAGCAGAGTATGCGGTCAGCCGACTTGCCAAACTCGGCATTACCGATTGTTTCGGTTTGCCCGGTGACTTCGCGTTCCCATTTGATAACGCGATCGCCTCGAGTAAGTCGATCCAGTGGCTTGGCTGCGCCAATGAACTGAACGCCGCTTATGCCGCCGACGGGTATGCCCGCATTCGTGGCGCATCCATGCTTTGCACGACCTATGCGGTCGGCGAGCTCAGTGCGCTGAACGGGGTGATGGGGGCCAAGGCCGAGCGGTCGACCATCTTCCACCTGGTTGGCATGCCCAGCATGCGATATCAGCAATTGCAGAAGGTTATGCACCACACCTTCGGAGATGGGGTTTTTCAGAATTTCATCAACATTTCGGCCCAGGCGGCGTGTGTGCATACGGTCCTGACGCCGGACAACTGCGTATATGAGATGGAGCGAGTGATCGCCACCGCCATGGCTAACCGCCAGCCGGCCTACATCATGGTGGCGGAGGATCTGGCAACGAGGCTCGTCACCGGTCCCACCGTTGAGCCTTACCCCGAGCCAAAGAGTGATGCGGACGAGCTCAAGGCCGCTTTGGACGCAGCCCTCGCCAAGATCCAAGATGCTAAGACCGGCTGCATTCTGCCGGCCTTCACCGTGTCCCGCTTCGGACTCCAAGCCGAGTTGACGGCGCTGATCGAGGCCAGCGGTCTTCCCTACGCCACCACCGCGATGGACAAAGCCGTGATCTCCGAAGGACACCCCCAATTCCTTGGAGGCTACGCCGGCAAGTTCTCGGCCCCCAACGTCGTCGAGGCTGTCGAAAGTTCGGATGTCGTAATCAACGCCGGCGGGGTGCTGTTTACCGATTTTTCCACGGCAGGGTTTGCTCATACCATCGATCCCGCCAGGATGATCACGATCGGAATCGACTCGACGCAGATTGACGGCCGCGTCTACACCAACGTCCGGATGCGCGACATGTTTGTTGAACTCGCTCGTCAGGTGAAAAAATTCACAGACGTGAAGCTCCAGAGGCCGTCACTGGCCGAGGTGGTTGGTGGTCCTGACGATCCGATCACGCCTGCCTCGCTCTACCCCCGGTATCAGCGATTTTTCAAGCCCAACGACATTATCATTCTCGAGACAGGCACCAGTGCGAGCGGCAGCGGTGTTCTGCTACTGCCCGATGGTGCTATTTCTCATTCCCAAACGCTGTGGGGCGCTATTGGTTGGGGAACCGGTGCGGCCCTCGGGTCGGCGGTCGCCGACCGTACTCGCCGCACCGTACTGATCACCGGCGAGGGCTCGCACCAGCTCACCGCCAATGAAATCGGCAGCTACGCACGGCACGGCGTCAAACCGGTGATCTTCGTTCTCAACAATGAAGGTTTCGGTGTGGAGCGTGCCCTGGAGGATTACCCTGACTGGGTTTACAACGATTTGGCGCCGTGGGACTACCATACGTTGCCGGCGGCCCTCGGGTGCAAAGATTGGTTCACCGCCAAGGTGAAGACCAATGGTGAGCTCGAAGCGGCCATGCAGAAGGCGGACGCAGCAGACACGGCCTCGTACATCGAGATCGTCGGCGGCAAGCACGACTATCCGGCGGGCGTCAAACTCTTCCACACGAGGATGGCGGAGTTGTACGGCATCTAATGAAGGCTGCAGGTGTCAGGAATTTAGATTCAACCCTGAACGGTGAACCTTGAACCATTGACTCTATTTTAAACAAAGGAGATTTAAAAATGACTAAAACAGAAAAAAACCGAAAACGTCGCGTAGCAATTATTACAGATACGGCACAGCATCTGGGTCCCTATCTGGCAAGGGAGCTGGCCCAGCGTAACCATGATCTGGTGATCAGTGATCCTAATGTGGTCATTGAGGATGTTGAGAGCTCCGCACCCGACTTGGTCAACGAACTATCTTCAATGGGTGTACAAGTCGAGGTGGTTGATGTCGACGACGTCAACAAGGCGGGCTCCGTACAGAAACTGGTTGATCGGGCACAGGAGGTTTTTGGTGGCTTTGATTCAGCTTTTATCCGGCCCGGTGTCCATATTCTCGCCAATTTCCAGAGTGCAACCCTTGAGAAATTTCAGGGCTCCGTTGAAGGGAACATGCTCTCTGTCATGTATGCATTGCAGGCGTTGCTGCCGCCCTTGATGGCGCAGGGTTCAGGCCAGGTCTTGATTGAAGTCAGTGCGACGGGATCGAAAGATTGGCCGGGTACTGGATTCCTGTATGGCGCTACGCGTGCAGGGGCAAAGTACATGGTCAATAACGCAGCGCTTGAAGCCGCGAAATGCGGCGTGAGCGTCAATGGCATGGGCACCATGTTTTTGGACTATCCCGGGTTTGTTAAAAGTACCAACGCCTATGATCCTAAGGTGGCGGCCGAAATCAAAAAGCTGATTCCGGAAGGCCGGTACGGCAAACCGGAAGAAGCGGCGCACCTTGCTGCAAGTTTGCTTGATGGTAAGTGTAACTACTATGCCGCGGAATTCATAAACTTTTGTGGTGGATGGACTGGCGTGTAAGGAGGTAAACATGGAAGCTTGGTGTCGCATAAGCGTTGATGGCGTGCCTCGTCTGGGGCTGCGCCGCGAAGAGCAAATCCTGGTCTACGAAGGAAATCTGTTCTCTAAGCCGAAACCCACTGGTCAACAGGTATCTGTAGATGAGGCTGAGTGGCTGGCGCCGGTTGAACCCCGGCAGTTTTTGGGGCTTTGGAACAACCTGCACGAAGCAATGGTGAAGGGCGGCAACCAGCTCCCGGTGTTTCCGCTCTATTTCCCTAAACTGCCGGGATGTCTGAATCCACACCTGGCGGACATAAGCCCCCCCAAGGGATTTGCGGATAAAGTCATATTCGAGGCTGAATTGGGTGTTGTGATCGGTCGTGAGTGCTTTCAACCATCTCGCGATGCAATAGACGATTACATCTTCGGCTACACGTGCGTGAACGACGTGACCGCTGTGGAACCATTGCTTGAAGACAAGGAATTTTTCCAGTGGTCCCGTGCCAAAAGTTTTCCCGGTTTCGGCCCGGTGGGTCCGTGGATCATGCGGGGAATTGATCCGGATGAACTTCAGGTTCAGGCTTTTCTCGATGGTGAGAAAAAACAGGACTATCCGGTCAGTGACATGATTTTTTCGCCGCGCGACGCCGTCTGGCAGATCGCCCGTGAAATTGTGCTTTACCCGGGTGATGTCATTGCATGTGGCACCTCGATTGGCGCCTGCTTCATGCAGCTGGGCCAGCAGATCGAGATCCGTATCCCCGGGTTGGGGAGTCTGTTGAATCGCTATTCCGTATGATTAGATCGCCCGCAGCCATTTGGAGAACAGATACATCTTACTACAACCTAACACCCCATAAGGGGTATAAGTGCCTTTCGCAGATTATTTTTCTTATTTTTTATACCCCTCAAGGGGATACTAATAAGAGTGAACGAAAATAATCTGCAAGGCACTAAATACAGGAGGATTGAAATGTTACGAAAGAGACCATTCAAGTTATCGATATTCAGGCTTGCTGGATTGATGCTTGTGTCTGCCATAGTGTTTGGGTGCGCATCAATGTCGACCATTGATAAAGCCGCGAAAAACGATCAGCAAATTCCACCAAAGTTCATCATCGGCAAAATTTCGCAGTCCATTCTCGATGTCAAAACAAAAGGCGACCATATTGGCGATACAACGAAGACAGTCGCGCCGAATATTTCAGGCTATGACGATGTGATTTTGCATGAACATTTGGGTATCGCTTATCTCACCGGCAGGGACGGATGGATGTGGAAAGTCGACCTGAAGGCCGGGAAGGCGGAACATTTCGTCGATGTCCCCCTGATGCCTGCCGGCGCCCACCAGTTTCCCGGAGATGAGAACGTCATTATCATCACCTGTTCGCGTCGTGGCGGGGGGACCTACCCGAAAGATGAACATCCGGGCGTATACAAGTTGAATGTGGCAACCAAGGAGGTGACGCCGCTTATTACACGCGTGCCGAAGACGGAAAAAGTTTCTGCTCAGACCGTGTATGGGCCAACAGAGAAACGCTTCAAACTCAGTGAAATGGACGATACGAATAGTCGGCCAATTGCCCTGGCCAACGATGCATCGATCAGCGCAGACGGGAAACGCATATACTTTTCCGAGTCTTATGTGGTCGATGGTGCGACCATGGGGGGCATCAAGAGTCTATACCAGATGATTATGCTGGGCACGACAGGGCGCATGTGGATGCTGGACACGGAGAATCAGACCGTCAGCCTGATCGCCAATGGTTTCACGTTTACCGATGGTGTTCTTGTGGAAGAAAGCCAAAGCGGTCCCGAGAAAACGGTACTTCTTGCTGATAATGCAAAATTGCAAATTCACCGTATTCATCTATCGGGGAGTAAGGTGGGCAAAAATGACATCATTTGGAAAGATCTGCCCGGTCTGGTGGATGGATTTCACCGCGATGCCGAAGGTCGAATTTGGGTGTCCATAATCCAGGTTCGTACCCCGCAACTGGTGTATATCCATGCCAATCCCGAGGTCAAGCCGATGATAATGAAGCATCCTCAACTTTTAACCCCTTTGGATAGCACGGCGATACTGGTTCTTAGCTCCGATGCTTCCAAACCGCTGTGGTACACTGAACATCCGCAAACAAAGGTAACCAGCATTCCTTCGGCTATCACTGGCAAGGATGGTGTCTATCTCGCAAACTTCTCCGCCAAAACGCCGGGGCTTCACCGAATGGATAATCCGTTCACCAAAAAGTAATTTATGCGTTTTGCTTTAATCAAACCTGTAAATCCAGCTCTTTTGGCCCTCGATTCTTTACTGCTACATAACCAACTTGGGTTCAAACGACCCGTTAGGAGAGAGAAATGAAAAAATTAAGCGCACTTATACATGAATACCTGAAACCCGAAGGAGTGATTGGATCGGGCATCGCCACACCAGAAACCTTGGCAGGCGGTCCACCTTCTACGGATTTAACCTATGTCATGCCGAAGGCAAAGGCCGCGGTGGTTTTTGCCTTGCCTTTGAACCTGGATGCAATTCCAGACTACCTGGCGAAAAAGGACCGGACTACGTATGAGTTGGATTACATAAGGCAGTCTTCCCTGGGAAACGGCATCGCCGTAAAACTGGCCAACTATCTGACTGCAAAAGGACATCCTTCCACGCCGTTGGCGGTCAACGAAGTCTATCGCAATGACAATCCGGGTGATGGGCTAGCAATGTATCCGCCCATTAGCCTTCGCTACCTGGCCGCGGCCTCCGGTGTGGGATCTCTCGGGTTTTCCGGCAACCTGCTCACAAAAAGCCACGGACCCGCGGTTATCTTAGGTGGCTTGGTGACCGAGGCGGAGCTTATCCCCGACAGCCCCTTGGACGAAGCGGAAAATTACTGTGAATACCACAAATGTTACCTTTGTTGTGGTACCTGCCCATCTAAAACGCTGCACGGTCAGGAGCTGGTGACTGTCACCATGGGCGGGCACGAACACTATTACGGAGAGAAGAAAGGCAACCTGCCTTGCGCGTTTGTGTGTGGCGGTTTCTCCGGCCTGGATCACTCTGAAAAATGGTCCACTTGGGCAACGGGACGGTTTCGCCTCCCCATGACTAACGAAGAGACCGTCGCGGTTTATCATGGCAACCTTGATGCATTCAACAAGCGGCCGGCGGCGCCGGGCGGGCGTTACCACACCATGAGTGAAAACAAGATCTATTATGTCTGCTCAAATTGCCAGCTCATCTGCTGCCCCGACAAGGAAGAGCGTAAGCGACGAAATAAACTCGTCCACCAAAACGGTGTGATCGTACAAAACGAAAATGGCACACTGGACGCAGTGACGCCAGAAGAGGCCCGGAAAAGGTTGGATGCGATGACGCCGGAGAGACGCGCCCTCTATGAGGGCGAGATAGAGCCTGACACCACCGCTCTGGAAAAGTTTAAAAAAAGTTGCGTGGGCAAATTCTAAACCGGCTGCACAGCAACAGAAAAAATTAGAGCTACACCAGCAGAGCTGGTGGTTTTTGCCACTAATAACCCTGTTGCGATCGGTCAGTGTAATATGGAGATATTAATCAAAATTAAACTGCTAAATTGAAAAGGATGCAAGTTGATGGCCATTAAAACATGGAAAAGCGATACGGTCACAATTCAAGTAGACAATGATAAATGCAAGGGGCATGGAGAGTGCGTGGATGAATGCCCTTCTGACGTTTATGAGTTGCAGGACAACAAATCTGTACCTGTACAAATCGATGCCTGTATCGAATGCTGTGCCTGTGTTGAGGGGTGTCCAGAAGGGGCCATTGAGCACAGTTCCTGCGAAAAAGCGGGTGAACAGGCAACCATAAAATCCTTTGAGATAAGGAAGCAGCCCATGCTTGGACTGTATAACCAAATCCTTCGAATCGACGTTAGCAGCAAAACCTTTAAACCTGAAAGCATCCCCGAGGAAGTTTCGCACCGCTATCTGGGCGGCAAAGGGATTGCGACCCATATCCTGCTGGAGGAAAACCCCCCGGGGGTCGACCCGTTGTCCCCGGAAAATCTCCTCATTCTGGCAATCGGGCCTTTCTCGGGCAGTGGCATCTGGGGGTCGTGCCGGCACGGCATCTATACCAAATCCCCCCTAACCGGCTATTACTCGGAAAGTTACTCGGGTGGCACCACCGCTGAGTACATGGCCAAGACCGGTTTCGACCTTTTCGTGCTCAAGGGCACATCGCAAAACCCGGTCTGGATCGAAATCGCCGAGGACGTGGTGCATTTTCATCCGGCCGAAGATCTCTGGGGACTCGATACCTATGAAACCGAAGACCGAATCAAGCAGTGGATCAAGGAAAACCGCACGGACTCGGAGGGCTGCGGCGCCATGGTGATCGGTCCGGCAGGCGAAAATCAGGTCCGCTTCGCCGTCATGCAAAACGATTACTGGCGCAGTGCCGGTCGCACCGGCGCGGGCGCCGTCATGGGATCCAAGAATATCAAGGGCATCGTCTTCCGGGGCAACCGCCAAAAGGAATTTGCCAATCTCCCCGGTATCAAAAGTTTCATCAAGGATATGCCCAAGACAGAAAAAGACAATCCCCTCGTTACATCCCTGAAGTCCTACGGCACACCTAATGCGGTGGACCTCTTGAACGAGATCGGCGCCTTCCCCACGCGCTACTGGCAAAAGGGGGTCAGTGATCATCGCGAGAATATCAACGCGGACGCCCTCCACAGCCGATGCGACATTCAGCACCATCCCTGCAGGCACTGTTTTATCGGTTGCAGCCGCATAGCGACGGTCAAAGCAGGGCGCCACGCCGGGCTGAAAATAAAGGGACCGGAATATGAGACCATCTATGTCTTCGGCGGATTGTGCGAAGTGGACAGCATCGAGGAGATTGCCTATCTCAACGACATTTGCGACCGTTTGGGCATGGACACCATGTCGACGGGCAATCTCGCAGGGCTGGCCATCGAGGCTTCGCGCCAGGGCCGAATCGACCTCGACATTGATTACGGAAACGTCGACGCCATTGCGGCTTTGCTTGAAGATATCGCCTACAAGCGGGGTCACGGCGCCACGCTCGCCGAAGGTATCAAGAGCGCTGCCGCGCAATGGAAGATGACTGATCAGGCCATTCACGTCAAAGGACTGGAACCGGCCGGTTACGATCCCCGTGGGCTCAAAGGCATGGGACTGGGTTACGGCACTTCCGACCGCGGGGCCTGCCACCTGCGCGCCGCCTTCTACGTGCCGGAGTTGAGCGGAACAGTCGATCCCGAGCAGATTCAGGGTAAGGCTTCTGTCTTCGCCGAACGGGAAGATCTTGCTACGGTAAATGACACGCTCATTTTATGCCGCTTCTATCAGGACCTGTATCCTTGGGACCGTCTTTCAGAATTAATTGGCGATGTAACGGGACTGGAACTGAGTGAGGCGCAGATACGATCGATTGCCGGGGGAATAGCGGACAACACCCGCCGGTTCAATATCCGCGAGGGGCTCACGGCCGAAGATGACCACCTGCCGAAGCGCTTTACCAGCGAGGTGTTGCCCGAGACGAAAAAAGGCATCACCCGGGAGCAGATGGCCGTTTTGCTGCGGGAATACTACGCCGCCCGCAACTGGGACGATAACGGGGTGCCGAAAAGTGAAGACGGAATTCAATGATCGAAAATGAATAAGGAGCTCTACTTATGGATGCCAAAACAAATGATGCAAAACTCTATTTCGTGACAGGGAGTTTTTCCAGTGCGGGGGCTGTCAAAGTTATGAATGCAGATGGCTCAAATGAAAGAACTCTCGCTACCGGCAGCGACGTTATAGAACCGGACGGGATCGAAGTCGATATTGCCGGCGGGAAAATTTACTGGACGGATATGGGGCCGGGAGGGGCTGCGGACAAATCGGTAGCCATCAACGATGGCAGAATCATGAGATCCGATCTGGATGGTCAAAATGTTGAAACTCTCGTCCCTACCGGCATAACAACAACACCCAAACAACTCGCGCTGGACGTACCCGAAGGAAAGGTTTACTGGTGCGACCGAGGGGATGTAGGTGATAAAAACGTCAACCCAAAACTCATGAGATCGAACCTGGATGGCACATCTGTTGAAACGATCGTTTCAACAGATGTCATTAGTCCGGTAGGAATTGCCCTGGATAGGCCGAATGGCAAAGTCTACTTCACGGACCGTTATGCGAACAACATCAAGCGTGCAAATTTGAACGGCAGCGATGTTGAGGTTGTTGTCAAAGATACAGAATATCCGGTTGATCTGCTCATCGATTTTGAGAGCAGAACCCTCTACTGGACGGCCAGGGAGGTTGGCGGCGTCTACCGCGTTAACATGGATAAAAACGATATCGACGGCGCCAGCCTTAGCCCCATCATTACAGGGGTCTCGGCACCGATCGGCATCACTATGGACCCTAACAAAAGGAGGCTTTATTACACCGAAGTGCTTGTTTCCGAAGTGTCAGGCGCCATCTGGGAATCTGATATGGACGGCAGTAACGCCAAGAAGATTGCCACAACAGCCTTGCCGCTCGGTCTGTTTTTTACCGCAGAATAAAGGAGCATCCCTTTGGCTGGATGCCCTAA
>Ga0316189_10002083_pt1 | contig 19711 bp, 11 predicted proteins | sample LowCovwburrow_MG_FD_204930 | JGI IMG/M metagenome (GOLD analysis project Ga0316189, IMG submission 204930) | Coastal sediment microbial communities from Maine, United States - Lowes Cove worm burrow | ecosystem: Environmental > Aquatic > Marine > Coastal > Sediment | place: USA: Maine... | reverse complement strand
CCTCGGGCTGTCTGATAGCGGTCCTCGGGATCCTTCTCCAGGAGCTTGAGGATGATCGCCTCTAGACATGCGGGCGCCTCGGGGGCGAACTCGGTCGGCGCCGGCGGTGCGCGGGCGATGTGGGCGTGGACCAGCTCCATCGCCCCGGTGTGGACGAAGGGGAGGCGGCCGCAGAGCATCTCGTAGAGCGTGACCCCGAGGGAGTAGAGGTCAGCACGGGCGTCGACGGGCCGGTTCATCCGCCCGCTCTGCTCCGGCGCGAGGTAGGCGAGCGTCCCCTCGAGGCTGGTCGGTGGGCGGAGCGCGACGTACTCCCGCGGGATCCGGGTGGCGATGCCGAAGTCGATGAGGTGGGTCCGACCTTCGCTGTCGACGATGATATTGCGCGGCTTGATGTCCCGGTGGATCACCCCGTGGTGGTGAACCTCGGCGAGGGTGGTCGAGAGTTGCTCGCCCAGGCCGATGACCTCGGCGGGGGGCGGGCGTCGTCGGCCGAGCAGGCTCGCCAGGCTGACGCCGCCGTCATCCTCGAGCACTAGGGTCAGGGCGCCGCCGACCTCGTCGAGCCCGCGGACCCGGGTGACCCCGTCGATCTCGAGGGCGCTGAGGATCGCGTGCTCGTGGCGCAGCCTCTCCTCGTCGGCGGCGGTCCGGAGCTGCGCCTCGAGGCGCTTGAGAACGACGGGTCGTCCGCTCTCACCTTCGAGAGCGCGGAGGAGGACGAAGACCCGACCCCGCTCGATGACCTCAACGACCGTGTACGTATCAGCCAACTCCCTGTGGATCTTAGCGGCTCAACGGTGGTCGACAACACCCTGCTGTAGCGCGCAGATTTCTCGATCTGGAACGTTCGAGAACGTGCTCTTCGGTGACAGGATCGTGAGGACGTCGATCTCGCGGAGCCGCGCACCCCAGGTTTGGCGGCGCCGCGCTATTTGCCGCCGTCGATGACCTTGAAGACGGAGCGTCGCCGGAGCGCCTCTCTGTCCGAGGGGCGCGCTGGAGCGTCGCTGGGCTCGCTCGGCGGATCCATCGAGTCGAGGTTTCGCGCCTCGCTGCCAGCGGCGGGCTGGGGCTGAGGCGTGGGCTCCGGGGTGGTCTCAGCCTCCGGAGCGGCTTCACTCGCGGGCGCGGGATCGGACTCTGTCTTGACCGCAGGTTGGACCACCGAGAGCCCGACCTTGGGCGCGCGCTCCTGCTTCGGGGTGTCGGCGGCCTCGCCTGCGGCCTCGCCTGCGGCCTTGTCGGCGAGCTGCTCGGGGGTCTTGTCGTCGGCCTTCCGCCGCCTGCGTCGACGGGTCTCGCCCGGGCCTCGCTTGGGCCTGGCCTCACGCGCGAGCTTGGCCATCGCCGCGTTCTTCTCGGCCTCCACGCTCGGCGGGGGGGACGGCTGTCGGCGACGACGGACCGACTCGGGCATGTGCTCGTCGATGAGGATCCCGCGCCCCGTCGCCCGGTCTGCGACCATGTAGATCGCCGCGTAGGGGAACGTGCAGCGGGTGACGTAGCCGCCGAAGGAGAGGTCGACGTCGACCCCGGTCGCCGTGAAGACGAGATCGAGCGGGTAGCTCGGGTCGAGGTCGATGACCAGCTCTTCGCCCCACTTCTCACAGACAAAGTCTGGACAGACGATGCCGTCACAGGTCAGATCCACCTGAAGACGAGGGCAGGAGCCGTCGGCGTGGATCGACTCGATCAGACTCTGTACGCGGTGGGCCATGGGCCGGGACTCTAGCCAACTTCGCGTCGCCTTGCCGCGCGAAATTCGGTCCAGGCTGAGGGAATACGCCGCGTCCGTCGGTAGCGTGCCGTCATCCGCCGAGCGGTGAGGGAGCGCTGGATCCCATCGCCGCGGCGCAGGAGCGCGGATGGCCCTCCTCGTAGCGGGCCTTGCGGGCCTCAGGCGCGCTTTTGGGGGGGGAGGACGGCTTGCTCGGCGCGTCGATCCGGGTTAGCGTCTGAGGTCGATGGTAGGGCATCTCACCGCCCTCCTCGCCTTCTTCGCGCAGGCGGCGGGCCCCGACCAGGAGGCCCTCGCGGGCGCGCTCAGCGGGGATCCCGGATGTCGGCGCTGGCTCGATGAGACCGTGTTCTACGACTCGCCGGAGTGGATCCAGCACATCGTCCGGCCGCGTGAGCGGATAGGCGAGCTGGCCGTCCGCTACGGCGTCACCCGGGCGGAGATCGCCGAGTGGAACCGCCTCAAGAGCGGTCGGGCCAGGCTGCGCGCCGGCAAGAAGCTGAAGATCCGGACCCGTCGGGCGCCACCCCCACGGGAGAAGATCACCTACACCGTCGCGGAGGGCGACGACTGGAGCGAGGTCGCGGTCCAGCATCGGGTGCCGATCGAGGACCTCAAGGGCTGGAACTCAGGCCTCCGCGGCCGCCCGCTAGTGCCGGGCCACGCCCTGACGATCTGGACCGATCCAGGCGCGGCGCGGACGGTCAACTGCGGTCGCGGCGAGGAGCCGGCCGTGATCGAGGTGCGCAAGGACGCGGTCAGCCTCGGCCAGCCCCAGGCGGGTCGGCTCAAGAATGGGATACTCCTGCCGGAGTCGCCGCTCTGGTCGCGCGGCAAGGACAAGGGGCTGTGGGCCAGCTCGCACACTGTCGAGATGATGATCCAGGCGTTCACTCAGCTCCGGGTCGACAACGGCTACTCCGGGGACGTCATGATCGGCTCGATCAGCCGCAAGCGCGGCGGCAAGTTCTCGCCGCATCGATCGCATCGCACCGGCCTCGACATCGACATCCGCTTGCCGCTCCTGCCGACGGTCCCCGGGGACACCTACCCGAACCCTGACGCGGTCGACTGGTCCGCGCTATGGGAGCTCATCGAGGCCTTCGTCGAGACCGGTGAGGTGTCGATGATCTTCCTTGACCACCGCCTGCAAAAGAACCTCTACCGCGCCGCGCGTTGGGAGGGTCGGTCTCCTGAGGAGCTGGCGACGATCATCCACTGGCCGCGCAAGGACAGGAAGTGGGAGACTATCGTCCGCCACTCCCACGGTCACAAGGGGCATATCCACGTTCGCCTCCTCTGCGGCACGGAGGAGACACGCTGCGGTCCCGAGCGAGCCAAGGTGCTCGAGCGGCGAGGCTGGATCGAGCCGCACCCGAGCGGCCAGGAGTCGCGGATGGGCGCGCGGGCTCGACGTGAGGAGTGGAGGCGAGAGAAGCGCGGGATCTACGGTTACTCTCCGGACGGCGGCGCGGCCGACGACGACGCGCCCTAGTCCTAGACGAAGCGCTGACGAAGCCTTCAACCGTCTGTGCTGAGGTCTCGCGTACAAGGTCGCCAACATCGCGGCTCCTCGGGCCGCCCGCGCGGGTTCGAGCTCACGGGTCCGCTCGTCTTGGACCTCGGAGAGTGCGCCTCCTGTGCAGTGCGCGAAGGCGCACTCACATTTGGCCGGAACATGGACGCAGGAATTGTCCTCCTGGACAGGAAGGCAGGCTTCGAGTCAAGTGTAGTGAGGTTGTGCCGTCAGAGATCGTCTCCTACATGGGGCATCAGCCACACGAGCGCCGCTTGGTTCGCCGTCCGGCCCAGATCGTTGCCCATGCCGCCGGGACCGTCGAACTGCATACTCTCCATCATACGGATCGGCCAGTCAAAGGGGCTGCCTGGCAACACGTCGGCGCTGAAAGCGTCCCGAAAGTCCATGGGGATGCGGGACGCCCAATCATATCGTGACTCCTTGACCGTGTCGGCGGGGAATGCTGCATCGAAGTCCGACTCGATCCTGGAGAGGTGCTCGCTTGTCCCTTCCTCGGACTCCAGATAGCCCCGCAGGTACGCCGCAGATGACTCGTCCAGCTCCGCCCATGTGCGCAGGCGCTCCCGCACCTCGGGAGCACCGTCGGTGTGGATGTCGTGCATCATCAACCCCATGCCGCTATCGTAGGTCGCTCGCCCGAATGCCGACTGCGCTTTCTCGTTGTGGGCCAGCGCCTTGGCGATCGCCTCCGTGTCCCCGAGCGCTTGTGCCATGTAGAGGACCGAGTACTCGCTGTAGTTCTCGATCCAGCTTCCCGCGTCGAGGATCCACGCCACATTGTCGCGCATCGCGTCCAGGTCGCGAGGCTCCCCGGTCATGTAGTAGTGATGAACCACCGCGATCGTGGGGATCCCGTAGCCCGCCATGTACGTGCCCCAATGCTGTTGATCGTGGCGATGACCTCCGCCGAGCCTCGGCGCCCCCTTGTTGTCCGATGGGCGCTCGGCGTCGTCGGGCGTGTCCCAGTACACGCAGTCCACGTCGCGGGTATGGCGCAGCCACTCGTCTGCCGGCCGGAAGTACTCGTAGCGGCCGCTCCTGAAGTACTGCACGAACGCAAACTGGCCGAACCGGTAGTTCTCCTGGAGCCAGCCGGCGTATCCCCAATTCGAGTAGAGATCCGGGTTCCACGGGATGTCGAGCTCCCAGTCCTGCTTCTCGAACTCCGGTAGATAGTCGCCATAGTCCATCATGCCGTGCCAGCCATACTCGCGACGCGAGCGGACGATCCGCGCCGCGATCGAGTCCATGTACCGCTCCACCTTCTCGAAGGCGATCGGATCGTAGGCGACGAGCTTGCCGAATACGCCTGTCTCGACATTGTACTCTCCCGACGCGAAGGGCATCAGCGGGTCCTGGAACGACCTAAACTCGTCGTCCGAGACAGACGCCGGGCGTGCGCTGTCGTGGAAGGAGAGGAGGATGTCGGTCGTCTTCGCCACGCCGACCGCCGAGCCGGGCTCGATGAACTCCCTGCGAGCCGCCTTGCCCCACCCGTCATTGACCGTCCCGCGGACCTCCGGGTAGCGCCGACGCAGGTCCAAGGTCTTGTCGCCATGGTCGGGCAAGATCCATACTCCGAGGCGACCGTCCTTGAACTGTACCTCCTTGGGGTGTTCTCGCCAGAAGTCCCGCACACCCATGGTCATGCCCGTCGTGGCTCCATCCACGCGACCCCAGCCCGACGCCCCCGTCCCTGTCGCGGACGGGTTGCCCCCCTCAAGCAGTGAGTACTCCACGGGGGGGGCCTCCCCAAGCGGCACGTTGTGGTAGTACTTGTCGGGGCCAACGGAGAGGAGCGACACTTGCCCATCGGCGTCAACACTGCCCTCGTGGAGCTCGCTGGGGCCCGGGAGGAGGGGGACGAAGGGCGGGTCATCCGGATCGAAGGGGACTGGCTGACCTTCCTCCTCGAAGCTCCCGCCAAAGGCGTAGTCGAGCTTGTCAACGCTGGAGGCTTCGGCCACGGGAAGCTCCAGGGCCATGCGCCGGATGAAGTTCTTGTTCGGGTCACCGGTCATGATCCAGGTGTGCGTAGCGCGGACAAACCCCTTCCCTGCGTAGAAGTGGAGATAGATCGTGTACTTGCCAAACTGTCGCTCGCCCTCCTCAGCTCGGTGCCACCCCTCCAGCTTTAGCACGGTGTGACTCGCTCCTTTGCGGTGCACCGAGATGGTGTAGTCGCCCTTCGACGCGGCGTAGCGAGTCGTCGAATCTGCGGCAGAGTTGCGGAGCCAATTTCCACCCTCCATTCCCAAGTACCACTCGTCTGGGTAGTCGTAGGCGCCGGCGTCGGGATCGCCGGGGGGAACGTCGTCGAGCTCGATGAACATCTCACCTGGAGCTGAGACCACGCGCTCATCGTCGCCGTATGCTCCGTCGCCGTCTGCGTCGACCCAGACCTCGTCGAAGAGCGAAAATTGGGTCCGGTTCAACCGCACTCGGATCGCCCCCGTGTCCACCACATAGGCCTCGGCATCCTCCGTGAACTCGATACGCGGGTCGTCCCCATCATCAGCTTGGGCGAAGCCCATCGTAAACTGCGCGGACTCACCCGGCAAGAGCGACGCCTGGAAGTCGACGAGCAACCACTTCACACTCCCGTCTGACCAGGAGCCGAGGATCGTCGGCGTCTGAAACGTCGTGATGCGATAGCCATCGGCATCGGCGAGCACCAGACGATCGACATTGGACGGCTGCAAGACGCCGCGGCCGAAGGGAATTCCGCCGGACACCGGCGCGAACCGTCTGGTGACGTTGACCGGATCGCGCACGACCAGACTGATGGGCTCCAGCCCGTCTTCGAACGTCACTAGCTCACCCATGGGGGGGTCGTCGGGGGTGCCCGTGTCGCTATCGCTATCGCTATCGTTGCTCGTGACGGTGTCGCTGCTGCCGACGGTTTCGCTGCTGCTATCGCTATCGTTGCTCGTGACGGTGTCGCTGCTCGTGACGGTGTCACTGCTGGCGATGGTTTCGCTGCTGGTGCCCGAGCTGCTATCGCCGTGGCTACATGCCGCCGGCAAGATGAAGAGTGTGAATCCTAGGGCGAGCGACTCTCTCAATGACAAGGTCATCATGCTCGGATGATTGTCCTACGGGAGCCGTGAACCCTCAACCACTATTCGTGATTCAGTGGGGCCCGCGTCTTGTCGCGCTCATGAGCGTCGAAGGGCAAGATTGGTTGATATCGTCCGCGGTTGACGGCTTCAACCCGCAAGTTTATGCGAGGCGGGGGCGAGAATATTACACTGATAGTCTCGGAGGCGCCTCGCCGAAGCGCTCATGATGCCTTGGTCCGCGAGCTCACCGGCTCGGCCGGTCCTTGCGACGCGAGATCGACGGCAAGAGACGCGATGTTGAGCGCTACGCGCCAGCGCGCTCAGGCGAAGATCCAGAGCTGCCGGGGACAGCTTCGCGGGGGCTGGGGGACTGCATGAAGGCGCTCTGCGGTGGTGTCGGGATCCGTGACCTCGTGGAGGATCTTCATGCTACCGCCGCACTTCGAGCGGGTGCGTCGCCTGTCCAGCAAGCGCGCGATGCGTTCGTAGGCGTACTCGCCCGCTCAGCCTGGCCTGCCGACGCACGATCGACCGCAGGGCGCGTGAAAGCGACCGTGATGCCTCGGCGTGCGCTCACGCGAACAAGCATAACGGAGCTTGAGGACAGGTTCCCGGTGGCGCACGGGGAGGGGGGGCAAGTACAGGCAGGGGGCTATTGAAGGTGGAACACAAACCGTGCGAGGCGCGAGGCGAGCACGGGTCCCGCGCGGTCGCGGAGTTCGGACATGTGCGGCAGTGTCTCTCCGGGCTTGGGAGATCTCATGGTTCACCTCGGCACTGGGTGTCGAGGTGCGCATCGGGAAGCCTGAGGAGGGACGCGGACGATGAGCGGCGATGAGAGGTCAGACATCCGCGCAGTCGCGGAGAGGCGGCCGAACTCGCGCGAAACTCGGCGGAGGCGAGGTGGGGACTGACCAAGGGGAGTCCGGGCGGGCCGAACACGCGCCGAACGCAGGGGGGGAGTCTGCCGGGCGGGCTCGCGCGAACTCAAGGTTCTGGACAAAGAGACAGGTTTGTAGTGCTCGCCGTGACTCACCCCGACCGAATCACCCCCGGCTGAATCATCCCTCGAGCAGACCGCCTCGCCGTCAGAGTCTGAGGGAGGAGCCGGATGAGGCAGTGCCGCATGTCGGGAGCTGTGCGGGGTCCTGGGAGGTCTGGGGCTCCACCGCGCGTGGAGGCTAGTGCGCAGGGCCCATAGGTTCGCGCGCAGTGATCAGGTCTGGGGCCCGCTCATGCTGATGTCCCGCCGACGGAGCTCCTGCGCGTGCGCGGCGACCCGCGGCCGCTCATCTGAGATGCGATTGAGGACATCATCACGACACCGCACAATATCTACATACAACGACTCTACGGGCGGTGACATCGGCGCTTCTGCCTCCTCTCACTGACCGAGCCCGCTCATGGCTCGGCATGGTCCGCCTCGCGCTCGCCTCCTGTAGCCGTGTCTGAGGCCCCGCGACGAGAAAGGGGGTCTGCGTCGCAGACCTTGGTGAAAGTCCCGTGCGCCTCCGGGATATGCCACTTGTGGGTCTGAGCGCCGCGCGCGACAGCGCCACTCGCCGTACCTCAAGGGCAAATATTTCGCAATAATACCTGGTATGGTGAACCTGGACCCTGGAGAATGAGGATAGGCAGGTGACCGAGTGGGCGAACGCGAGATGAAGAGCGACAACCCGATCACGATCTCACGCGAGGTCTTCTGGGTCGGGTTCTACGAGGAGACCACGAAGCTCCAGTGCAACCCCTTTCTCCTGATCGATGAGCAGGACGTGATCCTCTTTGACCCCGGCTCGATCCCCGACTTCCCGAAGATTATGCGCAAGGTGATCGATCTGGTGAACCCGGGGGAGATCACCCTCATCGTCGTCTCGCACCAAGACCCCGACGTCTGCGGCAACCTTCCGGTGGTCGAGGATGTGATCGACAATCCTGATCTACGGATCGCCGCTCACACCAACACCGCCCGCCTGATCTCCCACCTCGGCCTGCGAGCGCCGATCGACCGTGTTGACCAGCTGGGCAGTCAGATCACTCTCCGCAGCGGACGCATCCTCGATTGCATACATCTCCCCTATCTCCACTCTCCCGGGGCGATGGCCACCTTTGACCGCAAGACCGGCTTTCTCTTCAGCGGCGACCTCTTCGGCGCCCTGACCAAGAACGGCGACATCTTCTCGACCGAGGGCTTCCCCCACTCCCTCAATTCCTTCCACCAGGCCTACATGCCGAGCAACGCCTGCCTCCGCCGGGGCCTCCGACGTCTCGACGGCCTGGACATCAAGGCGATCCTCCCGCAGCACGGCTCGGTCATCGAGGGGGACAATGTCGCCGTCGCGATCGAGCATCTCCGCCAGCTCCCCTGCGGCGAGGATCTGGCCGACGTCAGCGATGCCTGAGCACATCCGCAGCGCCGGTATCAGGCACGTCGCTGAGATCTCGATGAGCAACCGAATGCTCGTTGAGAAGGCGCTCTATATGCGCTGTCAGAGCTTCCTCGCCCACGTCAAGGCGAGTCTCCTCACCCGGACCATCTACGAGGTCGACGATCAGCGGCGCAAGCTCAAGAAGACCAACGGCAGGCTCGCCCGGGCCCTCGCTGAGGTCGAGGCCCAGCGGGAGAGGCTGACCGAGGAGATCGTCCGACGAGAGTTCGTCGAGCACCGCCTCAAGCGGCAACGAACCCTCGCCGACACCCTCCACCGCGGCCTCTCCCTCTATCTTGTCGAGGGGGACTTCAACCGCGCCCTCGAGCTCCTCTGCAGCGAGGTCATGTGCCTTCTCGGCGCCAAGATCGCCGTTGTCGCTGACGTCGAAGATGACCGCTGCTGGCTACGACAGGCGCTCATCGCCGATCCCAGCGGACACCATGTCCTCCGCGAGAGGACCTGCGATGAGCTCGACATGGGCCACCTCGAGGCCGTCTTCGGCCCCCTGTCCGAGTTCTCAGAGGGCGGCGTCGGCTCGGTGGTCCCGGGCCAGCTCTGCTCCAGCCTCCCGCCCACACAGAGTGCACTTTTCGTCCGGATCGTCCACGGCTCCGAAGGCATGGGCATCTGCATCTTCGCCGGTCTTGAGGCTCCGGCGAGCGACGACCTCCTCACATTCCTCGAGCCCTTCACCTCCTCCGTCGGCTCCCTCATGCTCGCGAGGAGCCTTCGCGACCGCGAATCCGCGCAGCGCCTCCTCGTTCTCCAGGCGAAAGAAGAGGCGGAGGCCGCCAATCTGAGCAAGAGCGAATTTATCGCGAATATGAGCCATGAGATCCGGACTCCGCTCAACGCGATCACCGGTATGTGCTACCTCCTGAGCCAGGGCGACCTCGCCGACGAGATCCGCGATCGCGTCGGCCAGATCGAGAGCGCAGGTCAGACCCTCATCGACCTCGTCGACGAGATCCTCGACCTCTCCAGGATTGAGGCCGGCAAGCTCAGCCTCACCCTCTCTCCTTTTGATCTCCGCAGCGCGATCTCCCAGGTCGTGTCGCTCACCAAGACCAAGGCTGAGGCCAAGGAGCTCCCCCTGAGGGTCGAGCTTGCGCCCGATCTTCCGAGCCGGATGATCGGTGACCGAGTGCGGATCCAACAGATCCTCACCAACCTCCTCGACAACGCGGTCAAGTTCACCGCCGAGGGGCATGTAACCCTCCGAGTCACGACTGGCAGAGAGGTCGCAGACGAGAGCCTCGAGCTCTGCTTCTCGGTCGAAGACAGCGGGATAGGGATCACCCGTGAGCGCCTCCCCCAGCTCTTCGCCCCCTTCACTCAAGCCGACACATCGATCACCCGCCGCTTCGGCGGTAGCGGTCTCGGCCTCGCGATCGCCAGACAACTGGTCGACCTCATGGGAGGATCCCTCTCTACCGAGAGCGAGCTCGGCGTGGGATCGACCTTCACCTTCCGGGTCCGACTGGACATCGACCAAGAGCCCGATGTGGAGGATGCAACGCTGGCGCCGGTCGTCGATCTTCGGGGGGCCCGGATCCTCGTCGTTGAGGACAACGCGATGAACCAGCTCGTCGTCAGGACGATCCTCGCCGATCGGGGAGTGCACGTCACCGTCGTCGACCGCGGCGCGGCCGCGGTCCAGCGGATCGCCGACGGTGAGCGCTTCGACGCCGTCTTGATGGACATCCAGATGCCCGAGATGGACGGCTATGAGGCGACACGGCGAATTCGCGCTCTCTCGAAGGGTGCCGACCTGCCGATCATTGCGATGACCGCCCACGTCCTCAGCTCGGATCGCGCGCGCTGCCTCGAGGTCGGCATGAACGAGCACTTGGGCAAGCCGATCCACGTCGAGCGGATGGTCGAGGTTCTCGGAGGTTGGACCGCCAAGCGCGTGACGCCCCCCTGCGAACCCGCGGATATCGGGCGCGCTCTCGACCAGCTCGGCGGCGACACCTCTCTCCTGGAGCGAGTCCTCACGCGCTTTGGCCACGACTACGAAGGCGTCGGCCCTCGACTTCGCCAACACCTCGCCCTGGATAGGCGAGACGCCGCCAGCGCCCTCCTCCACGACCTCAAGGCCTCTCTCGGCCTGATCGGTGCCGCACGGCTGGAGACGCTCGTCACATCGCTACGGCGGCGTCTCCTCGCCCAGGGGCCTGACGCTGCTACTGCGGCCGAGCTCGAGCTCAAGTCCGACACGATCCTGCGGGAGCTGGATCAGCTCCTCGACTGGATCCGTTCGCGAGACGAGCAAGAATGAGGAAGAGCGCTGAGGTGTCTCGAGTCCGATGCCCGCTCCTCATCCGTGGACCGGCGGTCCGGTAACATTTCGGTGAGGCAACGGCGGTCAGCCCGGAAACAAAATCGACGAGTCAATGCGCTCCTCGCCCCAGCGCGCGCCGCCGCTCACGACCGCGCAGAGGTCGGGAACTCCAGGGTGGAGGCTCTGCGAACGCCCATGAACATGAGCTCGGGCATTTCCAGGACCGCGAATACGAGACCTCCGCGGCACCGCCTCCCTAGCAGCGTCTGTTGCGCCTCTCGCTCAGCGGAGCTGGCAAATTGGGAGAGGCGGCGCCGCTCTGCGACACCGCCTCTCTGAAGTACGCTCGCTCAGGCGAGCTGGAGGTCGACGCTCGCTCAGACGAGCCGGAGGTCGACGCTCGCGCTGATCGGGAAGCGCTCGTCGAGCGGATCTCCCGTCATCCCGACGAGGTCGCGGATGCCGCGGTGGACGTGCCCTGGCCGGAGTCGGAACCCATTGACGCCATCGCCTGCCGCCTCCAGGGTATCGGGATCCAGCATGATCGGCACATGTCCCGCGGTGCTCTGACCTATCACCCGGTTCCCCTTGAACTCGGGCATTCCGCTGATCAGGATCATCGACGAGACTGGCCAGTGGTCCTTGCCGTTATTGCCGTTGTAGCCAGGCGTCCGGCCGAATTCCGAGTTGATCAGCATGACCGTACGGTGGGCGATCCCGGCGGCGTCGACCTTCGCCCAGACATTGTTCGCCAGCCCGAGGAGGCCGTTCATGCGGCTGCTATGGGCGGCGTCGTGGTTTTGGTGGGTGTCAAAGCCGCCGACGACGTAGTTCACCGCAGTGCCGATCCCGGCCCGATATGCCGCGACCGCGAGGTCGACCGAGCTCGCGCCTAGCGTTGGCAGCACCTCTTCGAGGCGCTTGAGCTCATCCGAGCCCAGCCGCGTGGTGATGAGCGTGTCCATGCTCTGCCCGACCTTGGGCAGTCGCATCTCTGAGCGGGCTTGCTCGGCGCGAGTCCTGCGAGCGATGCTGATAAGATCCCGCGCTCTCTCGCTGTGATAGAGTTCCGAGGCGTCACTCGCCGGGTTGACGCGATCAGGGAAGATGATCCCTCCGAGGCGATCCGCGTCGATGCTGCGGGTCGTCGCCACAACCCCTCTGGGCTCCACATAGCCGCCGGCGCCGAAGCTGAGGAGCGCGACGGGGAGGTGCGGCCCCTGGAAGCCGGCGACGAGGGCTGCGATGGTCGGGTAGGACGCGCCGAGGCGACCGCTCGCCGTATACTCCTGGCCGGGAGCGTGCGCGTTGGTCTGGACGTCGACCCCGTTGAAGACCACCATCCGCTGGAAGTTGGTCTGGAAGAACGTGTTCCACTGTTCTCCCATCGGCGCATAGTTGATATTACCTGCGGTCAGGATATCCCCTTCACCGTAGGTCTTGTTGAGGTTCCCCTTGGGATCACAGAGCATGGTCGGCTCCCAGCCGCCACTCGCCTGAATCTGGACAAAGAAGAGTCCGTTGGGGTTTACCTCGGGCAGGTCCATCGGTTCGGGGTTTTGCTCGTCCGCGAACGCGTGAAGACCTGGGGTCACACAGAGACCGGCTGCTCCGGCGAGTCTGAAGAAATCTCGACGATCCATGGTTTTTTCTCCTGTCTCTGGCGGTTACTCGTAGAGGAAGTTGAAGTCCCCAAGGAGGTAGCTGAGGACGGCCATCCAGGCCCGGACCTTGTAGTCCGGATCCTCGACGATCCCCTCTGGGATCGGCTGACCATTTACGGGGTTGAGCGTACCTTGGCACGGTACGGGGAGGGTGATGCTGTACTCTTCGCTCTCGATGCCTGTCCGCCCGTCGCTGAGGACGAGGGAGAAGAGCTGGTAGGTGCGATCGATCTCCGGATCGTCGATGTCGAGCTTCTCGCCGAGGATCCGCGCGTGGAGGTACTGGATGTTCTCCCGGATCGCCGTCTCGCCTGCGCCCTCGAGGGGCTCATCCTCGATCTCGGTCAGGGGGAAGAGGAGGCGCTCGTGGTCTGGCCGGCTAAACTCTGCGGCGGTCGCCTGGCAGGCGACCTCTGAGGCCATCCGCTCGGCGATGTTGTTCATCACCCCGTTGACCTGCGTGAGGCGCGTGGTGACGTTGATCGAGTCGATCCCACCGTAGAAGAACTTGTAGTTCGCCGTGCTTGTCAGACCCGATTTGCCGTTGCGCATCCACTGGAAGCCGACCACCTGGCGGATCTTGCGATCGAGGAGCTCTGGCGAGAGTGAACGGGACGAGCCCATCTTCTCCAATTCGACCATACGTTCGTGGTCGAGCTCCCCGTCGACGTTGTTCGCCCGAACCCAGGGCGACTTGAGCATCGCCTTGAGCGGCTCACGGTACTCGTATCCCGAGGTCTGGAAGATCGTCGCGAATTCCTTGAACGAAGCGTCCTGCGCTTCGAAGGCCCGGATCAGCGCGAGATAGTCGGGGTTGCTCGCGTCGAGCGGCTGAGTGAGCGGCTTGCTGCCGGTCAAGCCCTCGTACATCGTGTAGATCACGGAGAGGGCGAAGCCATCGTCCTCGACGATGCGCTCGGCGAGCCATCCGGCCGCGCGCTCGTTGTCCGCCCCGAGGATCTCGTAGCCGTCGAATCCTGGCAGGACCATGTCGGCGTACCAGCCTGCGCCGGCCCCCTCGCCCGCATAGGCGTCGGGGCGGTACCACCCCTCGAAGGTGTAGTTCTGGAGGGCTCCCGCGACGGGGTCGATGAAGTCGTGGCAGACGTTGCACGCCGGGTCCCAGAGGGTCGGGTTGATGACTTGGACCTCGTTGAGGTCGATCGGCCGCGAGGCGAGCTGGAGAACGTCCTCTCCGAGGAAGAACTCGAAGATTTGGGCAGCGCGCCCCCGGTTGCGGTTGGACGGAGTGTTCGGAAAACGGCCGAGGAAGGCGGTCGTCGTCATCACGCCCGCCTGCGGGATCTCCTCGAACGTGTGTTCGACGTACTCGTTCGGGTCCGCGGCGTTCTCGAAGCCGAGCTCGTCCAGCGGCAAGCCGTAGGCCTGCGCCGAGAACGGGTTCACCATCGTGTAATCAGCGGTGAGGATCTCGGTGAAGGGCGCCCCCTTGCGGAGGACGTTCTCGATGAGGTGGAGGGGCTCGCGGGCGATCGCGTCGTTGGCCCAGTTGGCCCGCTGATTGTCATTGGCGAAGGCGTTCGCCGCCCCGGGGAAGCGTTGGGGATCGACCGCCTGCAGCGCGCTCCGCCCGGGGAGGTAGTAGTCGGTCAAGAAGCGATCATTGTAGATCTCCTTTATCCGGCTGTAGAAGGCCTCCTCCTTCATCATCTCATCGAGGACCAGGTCGAGCCCCTCCTCCCCGTACTCGCGGATGATCGTCAGCTCATCCTCGGTTGGCAGACGATTGGCGAGGAGCACCGTCGCCTTGCGCATCGTCGCCTGCTCGTCGAGCAGCGTCAGGCCGCTGAAATACTTCGAAGTGTCGTTCGTGGCCGCGCAGTGGATCGGCGCGTCGAAGAGCTCGAGCATCTTCGACAGCGTCTCGTAGTCAGCGCTGTCGATCTCGAACTTCTGACCCCCTTCGTGCTCGACCCCGTCGAGGGTCGGTTTGCGGAGGATCAGCGCCTTACCCTCGATCTCGAGGCGAGAGATGTTCTGCAGGGTGTTGTAGTTGACCTCGAGGAAGCCCGGGAAGTCGTCGCCCTGGAGGACGAAGCCGGTCTTGCTCGCCGCGCCCTGCGGATTGTGACAGGCGTAGCATTTCGCCTGTAGGATCGGCCGGAAGACGTCCTCGGCGAAGAATGTGCGCGTATCAACACACTCTACGGGGCCGGCGAGCGGCTCCGCCTCAGGCCCATCCCCGCCGGGCGCGGGCCCGGGGTCTTCGGTGTCGGACTCAGTCGCGTCGACCTGGATCGCGCCGTCGTAGCAGCCGGCCACGAGCATCGGGAAGAATAGAGCGACGGCTGAAATCCAGCGATGCCGTCGGTGCTGCTGCTGCCACATTCTATTGTTCATACGTCGCACTCCTGCTACCCCTAGATGGTTTTCTGCGCGAATGAGGATGAAATGTGGGACGTCTCTCCCAGACGACCACAATGTGGATGCCTGAGCCCTGCGGCCCTACGTTTCCCCCCCTTCTCCTACCCATCTTAGAGGGGAAGAACCTCGTGAGGCAACGTAAAATTTGACTTTTCTCTCACCATGTTCTTCGAGCTGAACACCGCAAATAGAGGGGATATAGGAGTGTTTGTTTTTAGCGGTTTTCAGATGGAAAGATGAGAACACCCCCACCAGTAGCCGTAATTCTGGCAGTTAAGACCACAATTCTTCCGAGCTCAGGAGTGATCCCGCCCCTTGGGTCCATGTCTGAGGACGTCTTCGAAGACTCACCAATGCTGCCCGTCTCGACGTCCTGCGAAAAGTATTCGCACACGGACGGGGATCGCTCCTGACCAGAAAGCGCCCGTGCTCCCATCACACGGTCAAGTCTCCCGGGGCCCGCTTCTGGGCCGGAGATGACGCGCAGGCCCGAAGACCGGGCGCGGATTCAAACGACGAGCGACACGACGCCTCCTCGTCGCATGACACGACGAGCGACACGACGCCTCGTCGTCGTACGACAGGACGAGCGACACGGGTCAGCGCGGATCAACGCCAGTGACGGGACGAACCGCGGGCCGCCTTTCACCGCATTTCGCCAAGATCAGTCGCATGACCTGCGCTTCAAGCGGTTTCAGCCGGGAATTTCGAAGAGGCGCCGGGTACTCGGAGGTTGATGCGCTGTCGGCGCGATGACTGCGAGAAGTCGCCGCACACGGCGAAGCCGCGCAGCTCGCCTTGGGCGAAGCCGCGGAGCTCGCCTTGGACGAAGTCGGGGAGTGGGGCATGACTGCCCTCCTCAACGCGCTCTAGGAAGCCGGCGAGGTGATGCCGGACGAGCACGGCGGCGTCGCAGCAGGAGGCGAAGCATGTCGACCTCTTGACCTCACCGAGCGCGTCGGTGCCGGCGACGGTGTCGGCGGTCTCGCGCGAAGGCGCGAAGGCGCCGGCCGACGCTCGCGCGTGCGCGCGACCCCGAGTTTCCTTGTTCTCCTCTGACGACCTCCAAAGACCCACGAAGCTGTCACAGGCTGACTGTGAGGGCCTGTGGCCGTTGACCACGAGAGGTCGCAGTGTCGAATGTGCATCCTGTAAATTTCGTCAAGCACGGAGTCGGGGACCAGCGCATCATCTGGCCCCTCCGCCGCTGCTCAGGGCTGGTCCACAGGTGCTGACGGCAGTTGCAGCCCCCGACGGTGGAGGGGGGGCGGTGATGGGGTGGCGCCTTCACTCAGTGCAACTGTTGACGGGCTTGAGCACCGCAGCGCGGTCGGAGAGAGGTACAGCCGATTGGAGGAGCGTGAGGCGATAGGACTGGCCAATGGGCAACCTGAGGTTCCCGAGGTTCCCGGAGCGGGGCCGGACGGTCATGGAGTAAGACCAAGGCCGCTCCGGACCGTCGGATACCTCCACCTTGATGGCCGAGGTGCTGCTCTCGAAGTGCACGGACAGGAAGAGCTCTCCGGAGGTCTGGCTGCTCACGTAGCGCGGATGAGGACTGTTGATCTGTTTCTCGATTAGCTCGTCGATGTTGCCCAAGGTTGGGGAGTAGAGCCGGCCCGCGTTCACCCGCAGATCGAGCACCTCGCCGACCGTATAGCACTTGGCGGCGAAGGACTCCTCGGAGAGGGGGGGGATGACAGAGGCGCTTGCGCTCGATCCGAGCAGCAGGCCGACGAGGGGGAGCGAGGGCACTCTGAGGAGGTGAGTCATGGTTGCTTTGAGCATGGCGGTGATCTTCATTGATAGGTCGGGTCCCCCCGGGAACTGTCCAAGGAAGGATCGCGAAAGAGTCCAGCCGCGCGTCCTGGGACCGAGCGCAAGGGTGAATATGAGCGCTTGTCGAGCGCGCTCACGATCGAGGTGCCGCCGCACGGCTTCACATGACCCGCGACTACGAGATCGTCGCCAGCCCTATCCCCACAGAGTTCGACGCTGTCATCCCCAGCACAGCCGAGGGGCGCGAGGGAGGCTCCGAGCAGGAGGGCATAGATCGGGCTTGGGGACGATGTCGGGTCATACGCATGTTCCTCGCGGAGGCGCGAGGGCGACCGAGTGTAGCGACCATTGCCCGGGGCAGGCGAGAACGAGGGCAGAAGCCGAAGGGCTGCGATGACCGGGAGCGAATCCGAGCCTCTCAGCGGAGGTAGTTCCCGAGCGTGCGCATGACGATGGCGATCCGCGCGTGACCGCGGAGTTCAGGATGGGTGAGCAACCAGGCCGTGCGCTGCAGCGCGCTGCTGGTGACGCTATGGGCCTCGACCTCGACGAGCTGTGGATGAAGGGCGGCCAGCTTGCGGGGGAGGAGGCCGATGCCTACGCCGGCGACGACAAGGTCGACGAAGGCCCGCCGTGAGGGGGTCGCGATGGCGACGGCCTCGCTAGGGACATGCGCCCGCTCCCAACGGGCCTCGAGCGTCGACTGCAGGGGCCAGCCGAGGATGACCCAGCGCGCCTCGCCAGGGGCGGTCGGGACACCGGGAGCTGCAAAGACGCCGAAGTCGATCGGGAAGAGACGGCGGCCGATCAGGTGAGGGCTCGGCTGGCGCAGCACAGAGAGGGCGATGTCCGCGTGACGTCGTCGGAGGCTCAGCCCCTTGTCCGAGATGTGGAGGTTGATCGTCAAGGTGGGGGAGGCGCGGGCGAGGGCGGCGATCGGCCCGGCCAGGAGCGGGGCAAAGCCGTCGATCGTCGTGATCGTCACCGTGCCGCTGACCGCTTCCGGCTCTTCCTGGGCCAGACGGCTGATCGCGATGAGGTTGTCCCCTGTGCGGCGGGCGAGCTCTGCGAGGCGGCGGGCGACCGGCGTGACTCCCTCGCCGCGGATCAGGCAGCGGACCCCCAGGGCCGCCTCGAGGGAGCCGACGCGACGGTAGACGGTAGACGCCGCGATCCCGAGCTCTCGTCCGGCGGCGGCGGCCGAGCCGAGACGGACGAGGGCTTCGAGGTGGCGAAGATCATCGAGAGAGAGGCCCTCTACGGCGCTGAGGCTCGACATTAGCGATTGTGCGACTACAAGTCGCAAATTTGCAACCCGCGATTCGCTCGGCCGGACCTAGGCTCCGCAGATGCTCAAAGCCCGCTCGATGACCCAACGGACCTCGACCCTGCTCGTCGGCGCGTTCGCGGCGCTCGCCGCCTGCACCGCGGCGCCAGACGGATCCTCGGAGGAGACGGACGTGACGGCCTCGGGGGACGCTTCCAGCGGTGAAGGGAGCAGCGCCGCGACGGGCTCGACCGGCGAGGACGGGACGACGTCGACCGGCTCCGCGAGCGATTCTTCGAGCGCCTCGACCTCGGGGGAGGCCGGGACGGCGCCGACCAGCGGGATGACGGAGGGCCCGACCGCAGGGACGACCGACACGAGCAGCAGCACGGGGGGGCCTGTCGACTACCAGGACGTCTACCCGTTGGCGGGGACTTATCCCGAGGGGGGAGCGTTTGATCCCGTCGACGAGCTCTTCTTTGTCGGCACCTTGGAGGGCGGCGATGTCTATCGGGTCGACCCCCGCGACGGCTCCAGCGAGCTCTTCTTTGCGGGCTCGAAGCCGGGGCTGTGGATGACTCTGGGGATGGCGATCGACGCGGAACGGCGTCGTCTCTGGGTCTGCGCCGCGGATCGGCAGGAGGACCCGTACACCGGCGAGGTCTGGGTCTTCGATCTGGAGAGCGGCGCCCGTGACCATGTGATCCCGCTGATGGCGGGCGACGAGGCCGCGTGGTGTGAAGACATCGCGGTCGCCGGTGATGGTCGGGCCTACGCGACCGATCGCGAGAACCCGAACATCTACCGGATCGAGGGGGGGGAGGCGTCGCTCTTCGCGAGCGACGAGGCGCTCGGCTCCAACCTGATCGGCCAAAATGGGATCGTCGTCCTCCCCGGTGATGATGTGCTGATCGCCGCGGTGCACCTTCCGTCTCGGCTCAACCGTGTATCTCTCGCGGACGGGACCGTGACGCCGATCGACATCGAGGGGGACTTTGTCGACGCCGGTATCGGCAGTGGAGCCGACGGTATGGTCTACGTCGACGGCGGGCTCTACGTGATCTTCGACGGGGAGTTGGCCCGGGTCGAGCCGACCTTGGGGGATTGGTCCGCGGTCTACTCGACCGCCGTCGAGCTCCCGCGGGGTCTCACGGACGTCGTCCAGACGCCGGCCGGCCTCTATCTCATCAACGGTCAGGCGATCGGCTTCGCCTTCGGCCAGGACCCCAACGGTCCCTTCCAGCTGGTCCGCTACACCGGGGATCTGTAGGAGCTGGTGAGTTCGTCGAAGGGCCCCCAGAGGAGAGTCGCTCGAAGAGCTCACCTTGCCGCCGCTGACCGGCCCCTCGCACCCCTCCGGAGGTCGCCCCGCTCCCGGTCATCCCTTCCGTTGTCGCGGTCGCCGATGCGCCGCTCAACCCGACCCCTCCGGAGCTCCCTGAGGGCCCCCTCGACCCCTCAAAACCAGGGGTTGAGAGCACACAGCCGCTGTGACTCGCTGCTACGGTCCGGGCCCCCCAGAGCCCGAGCTGCCAGTGCGGTAGCGCTGCCAGCGGTGTA
>Ga0316189_10002082_pt1 | contig 19716 bp, 18 predicted proteins | sample LowCovwburrow_MG_FD_204930 | JGI IMG/M metagenome (GOLD analysis project Ga0316189, IMG submission 204930) | Coastal sediment microbial communities from Maine, United States - Lowes Cove worm burrow | ecosystem: Environmental > Aquatic > Marine > Coastal > Sediment | place: USA: Maine... | reverse complement strand
TCAATAATTCACAATTGAAACCATATTTTACTCAGAATAATACTGTTTATAATGAACGAGAAATTTTAACTGCAGATAAAGAAATAATTATACCTGACAGATTAGTTATTGATGTAAATAATGAAGCAATTATTATTGATTATAAGACCGGTAAACCAGATAAAAAATACCATTTTCAACTTGAAAAATATGCTAATACTATACAACAATTAGGATATAACGTAAAAAAGAAACTACTTGTTTACATAAGTGATAAGATTCAAATTGAAGAAGTCTAGTTAAAAATAATATATTTGACAAAATTTTAAGCATGAACGTACTTGATATTATTTTAGCGGTTATATTACTTTTCGGTCTTATACGTGGGTTTATGAATGGCTTTTTCGTAGAAGTAACTTCGCTTGTCGCATTGGCATTAGGCGTATATGGAGCTATACGTTTTTCTTACTTTGCAGGTGATTTTTTAAAAGATAAAGTTGAATGGCAAGAAAAGACTATACAAATAGTAGCTTTTGCAATAACTTTTGTGATCATTGTATTAATAATATCCTTAGCGGGAAAATTACTCACAAAAATTGCGGATATCGCCGCATTGGGAATTCTAAATAAGATAGCGGGGGCTGCTTTTGGGGCAGCAAAACTCGCCTTAATATTAAGTATCATTTTAATAGTTTTTAGTAAGTTAAATAGAACATTACCCTTTGTTAGTCAAGAGGGTTTAGACAATTCGGTATTATATAATCCTGTTAAAAATTTGGCTCCCACATTGTTTCCTTCTATTTTAAGTAAGGAAGACGAGCAAGAAACAGAAACTAACAACCAAGAAAACTAAATTTGTGTTATTCAATCATTAAAATATAAAATATGTCTGCAGCAAAAAAAAAATATAAAAGAATCACCACGAATTCATTGGTAGAAATGAAGAAAAATGGTGAAAAAATAGCAATGTTAACGGCATACGATTATAGTATGGCAAAAATTGTAGACCATGCGGGTATAGATATTATTTTGGTTGGTGATTCTGCTTCAAACGTAATGGCAGGTCATGAAACTACCTTGCCAATCACCTTAGATCAAATGATATATCATGCTTCTTCTGTTGTACGTGCAATTGAACGTTGCTTAGTGGTAGTCGATTTACCTTTTGGGAGTTATCAGTCAGACCCTAAAGAAGCCTTACGTTCGGCAATTAGAATTATGAAAGAATCTGGCGGACATGCTGTAAAATTAGAAGGAGGTAGAGAAGTTAAAGAATCGATTAAAAGAATTCTGAATGCCGGTATTCCAGTAATGGGTCATTTAGGTTTAACTCCACAATCTATTTATAAGTTTGGCACTTATACCGTAAGGGCTAAAGAAGAGGAAGAAGCAGATAAACTCAAAAATGACGCAAAACTGTTAGAAGAGTTAGGTTGTTTTGGTATTGTTTTGGAAAAAGTGCCAGCAGTTTTGGCTAAAGAAGTGGCTGAAAGTATATCAATACCGGTAATTGGAATTGGCGCTGGTAATGGTGTTGATGGTCAGGTATTGGTTATTCATGATATGCTGGGAATGACACATGAATTTAACCCGCGATTTTTACGTCGATACTTAGATCTATACACCGAAATGAATAATGCTTTTAAACAATATATTTCTGACGTTAAAAGTAGAGACTTTCCAAGTGATAAGGAGCAGTATTAAAGAAAGAAGTGTAACTAAACAAAAAAACATCGCTCCCGAATTTTCAGGAACGATGTTTTTTGTTTTAAATATTAATTAATTTAACCCTTCACTTTGAGGAATTGGGAATTGACTAGGTACAGGTGATAAATCACCAGGTCTATCAAAATCTTGGTTTATATCAGCAAGTCTACCAAAGCGTCTCATATCTATCCAACGATGACCTTCTCCAAATAAAGAATACCGTCTTTCAAATATAATCCTATCTTCATCAACTGTTCCTGAAGCAACTGGTCCTAATCCAGCAGCATCTCTTACAGCATTAATAGCATCAGCTGATGCATCAGGATCAGACACCATATTCGCTTCTGCATATAATAATAGTAATTCCTCATTTCTTATTATACCTACTGGATCAGTACTGGATTGATATATAAACACATCATATGCTCCAGCCATACCTGCAAGTTCTAATTGAATAGGAAAATCTGAACGAGCAACAACTTTATTTAATCTTGTATCTCCAGGCTCAAAGGATGGTATAGAAGGATCTTCTATAAAATCGGGATAAGCTACGGCAGCTCCTGTATCGCCAGAATTCAAAGCAATAAATAATGGATTTAATAGATCCGCTCCTGCCGCTGAATATCGAAAATAAGCACCCGAATCCATATCACCATTTATATCCATAAAAGAATCTGCTAAAGCGCTTAAAACCCCAGCACTATTTCCTTGATACGCCGCAACTCTAGCTGCAATGGCTCTATTGAATTCTGCGTAAGAAACACCTAAAGTATTAGGAGAAACATCTCCACCAGTAGTAAGGTCTGTAAAGCCTGAATCTAAAAGTCCCATAATGGTAGTTAAAGCTCCATCATAAGTTTCAAAAGGACCTAAATTATCGGGATCGCTCACATCTATTCGTATCCCATTTTGGTACACCAAATTTAAAACTGACAGTAACTCATGCGCTTTAATAGTATTTGCAAATCCTCTAATAGCGGCTATTTCAGCTGCTGAAAATATTGTGATTGTACTTTCGGCTTCCAAGCTTTCTAATAGAATATTACATCCCTTAACGGTAGCGTACCTTGAAGTATACGGTCTATTTATAAAAAATGCAGAATTACTCAACAATCCAGCAGCCAATTCTGTCCCCCATCCTGGGTCAGAACTTTGAATATGCCAATATTCTCTCCCTAATACAGACAATACATCTCTTTCTGTACCCATATCAACTCTCATATCTGATAATATTCCTGCAACTACCTGTGGCAGTTCCGGTCTAGAGAGCCCTTCAGAAATTGAAGTAATTTGTGGTCCATTTAAACTTTGCCCTTCTTCTAGGCTACATGAAGAAGCAATAATCAATACAATGAGTATGGCTACTATTTTTATTTTATTTAAAATTTTCATATTATTCTTTTTTAAGTATTAAAGTCCAAATGATAGATGAAACATAAATCTTTTCGATGACGGAAATGGAGCCACCTCTATACCAATTCCAGCTGCCGCTGAACCAAAATTTGACACTTCTGGATCGTAACTATCATAATCAAAAATATTAATTAAGTTTCGTCCTGAAAATCCTATTTTTACATCAGTTACATTTCCGGCAAACCACTTTTCTAATTTTTCTGAAGGTATATTATAAAATAAACCTACTTCTCTTAATTTTAAATAACTAGCATCTTCGATATAAGCATTTGTACCGGCACCTAAAGATAAAAGTCTGTAAAATCCATTTGCAGTTGCACCTGTTGGATCTAAATTAGTATCATCAAAATCATAACTAGTTCCCGAATCATCTGTAAGAAGGCGCGTTAAATTTACATTTTCACCACCTTGTTTCCAATGCCAGAAAAACGATAAAGTAAAATCTTTATATCTAAGATTATTAGTAAAAGATGCTTGGAAATCTGGCTCAGAATCACCTTGTACTTCAGGATTACCATTAGCGTCATTACCAAATATTGCTGTAGCACTTTCCCCCTCTACAATTCTAAAGGTTCCTAAACTAGTTCTGAACCCTTGCGTGTTAAACGGATTTACATCCAATCTAGTAACTTCAGATTCGTTTTTAAAGAAAATAATTCCAGTATCCCAAGAAAAATCCTTCTTGTCAAAAACTTTTCCATTCAATGCTATTTCAACACCTTTATTTTCTAATTCTCCAGCATTAGCCCAACGGAATGAAAACCCAGAAGATCCTTGGTTATCAGCCGAAAGAATTAAATCTTCCACTGTCTTTTTATAATAAGTAAATTCTAAAGACAAGCGCTTATTAAATAAGCCTAAATCAAACCCTAGTTCTAATTCTTTTTGTCTTTCTGGTTGAATTGTTGGATCACCAAGTGTGTTAGATGTTACGATTCCTACATTTGGATTTCCGAAAGGGTCATTAATTAATGTATTCAGATACCGCGAAAATAAGGCTCCATTAGGCGCGAAATTTCCAGCTTCACCGTATGCGGTTCTAAGCTTTAATTGCATTGCATCTGGCATGGAGAATAGATTGTGTAAATTAGCAGCTAGAGATGCTTTAGGATAATAAAAAAGCTCATTAGCATCACCATTATTTGATGATTTATCACCTCTTATACCTAAAGTTCCTATAATTTTATCTTGATAATTCACTTCCTCTTGAACAAAAAACCCAAAGTCCTCTTGTATCAAACGAGTTTGGGTAACACCAACATTTGTGGATTGATCTACATTTTGTTCTGAAGCTATTAATCCATTTGAAGTCACTCTAACCGTATTTTGATCAAATTGATTATTAGTTACCCCAGCCTGTGTTTTAAAATTAAGATTATTTTCAGCTGTATAATTATGAACTAAAAAAGCAGAATAATTAGCATCTGTATTTTGAGTTGTTCCATCTGATGTCAATCCATCCAATCCCAATGAACCAGTATCCGGATTCATAAACTGCAATTCTCTAGGAAAAAACACCGTTGTTTTTAGTGTATAGTTATCAAACCCCGCTTTTAAAAACAATTTTAAGCTTTGCTTATCTGTACTAAATAAATTAATATCTAAACCAGCTCCTGCAATAATCCTGTCTACACTTTCATTATTAGTAATCACATCACGTGTGTGTATTGGGTTTGAACTTCCTGTTAAATTATCAGGATAAACACCATCAACTGGGAAAAAATCATCCCATGGTCTAGAAAATAGTGTTGTTACACCTATGGTAGTTCCACTATTTTCATTATTAAAAAACCCTCTATCTGCACTAGAATTTATATAATTACCTGTTAAAGACAATTTAATATGATTTGTTATTTTATGATCAACATTTATTCTAAATGACTTTTTTTCAGCGCCTGTTCTTTTTACAATACCATCTTCTTCATTAGAAGTAAAACTACCAAAGAATGTCGTTTTTTCATTTCCTCCGGAAACACTTACATTAGTGTTTGTAATGAATCCTTTTTCTCCATAAATCTCATCTTCCCAATCAACCAATTTACCAGCATTTAGTGCTGTGGTAAATAAAGCACCTGCACCTGTTCGTCCTCCAATACCAGCACCTGCAGGGTTCCCATTTTCGGCTAAATCAGCAGTCCATTTTCTTGTACCTAATAAATTAATGGCTTCATTCCAACCTAAAGCTTGAGAAAATTTAATTTTTGTTTTTCCTTGCTTACCCCTTTTTGTGGTTATAATCACTACACCCGCAGCAGCACGAGACCCATAAATGGCAGAAGCAGAAGCTCCTTTTAAAATCTCAATATTCGCAATATCATCAGGATTAATGTCTGCAATTCTGTTAGATGCATTATCCTGAGAATCGGTACTGGTAGCACCTCCTCCTGCAGCAGCAGAAACTTCATTTAATCCTCCGGCAAAAATACTGTTGTTATTTACGTACACCCCATCTATAATATATAGAGGTTGTCCGTTAGCATTAATAGAGGTCACCCCTCTTAATTTTACAGACATTCCTCCACCGGGAGCACCAGAAGCTGCAGTTATTTGAGCTCCGGCAAATTTCCCTGCCAATGCGCCATCTAAAGTTTGGGGTGGCGTTCTACCCGTCAGATCATCTGCCGATACGGTAGCAACTGCATTTGCAAGATTAGACCTTTTAATAGAAGAGGCTAATCCTGAAACCACGACTTCTTCCAGACTTACAGAGTCTTCTAAGAGCACTATTGTGACCGAAGTTCCAGAAGAAATAATTTCTTCTTTTGTGACAAATCCTAATGACGAAATAATAACAGTTACAGGTAATTGACTGACATTAAGACTGAAAATTCCATCTCCATCACTAGTTGTTCCGTTTGAAGTTCCTTTTTCTAGAATAGTTGTAAAAGGAATACCTTCACCTTGAGTGTCTGTAATCTTGCCCGTAATTGTTTGTGCTAATCCAGCTAATGGAAGCAAAAATAAAGCAAGAAACACCACACTTTTAGATAGTAGCGTTTGTTTCATATATTTAAATTAATTAGTTAGTACTATAACAAATATTGCTCTTTTTTATTGATATCACAATTTTTTCTACACTTATTAACATAAACGTTAACATAATATTAAGAAATAAAAGATATAAAAATTGAGGTTTTTATTCATTTTCAAATACTATATTACATGATACATTTAACCAAATTTTAACAGGAAAAAGCTCTGTTAAACAGTATGTTTGCTAACCTGAAAAAATAATGTAGTATTGCAGTAAATTTTTTAATAATAATGGAAGAGATAAATACAAGCGTTGATATTAGAGCTATTAACGAGAAGATTGAAAAAGAAAGTGCCTTTGTAGATTTATTGATTTTAGAAATGAACAAAGTGATTGTAGGTCAGAAACACATGATCGAACGATTACTGATCGGTTTATTGGGTAATGGACATATTTTGTTAGAAGGAGTACCCGGTTTAGCGAAAACATTGGCTATTAATACCCTTTCAAAAGCTGTTAAAGGATCGTTTAGCAGAATTCAGTTTACACCAGATCTATTACCTGCCGATGTTATCGGTACAATGATCTATAACATGAAGGTGAATGATTTTTCAATCAAGAAAGGTCCAATATTTGCGAATTTCGTTTTGGCAGATGAGATTAACAGAGCTCCTGCTAAAGTACAATCTGCTCTACTTGAAGCTATGCAAGAACATCAAGTAACAATTGGTGATACGACCTTTAAATTAGACGAGCCATTTTTAGTAATGGCTACTCAAAACCCTATAGAACAAGAAGGAACTTATCCCTTGCCTGAGGCACAAGTCGATCGGTTTATGTTAAAGACAGTAATTAATTATCCTAAACAATCTGAGGAGCAGTTAATAATGCGTAATAACTTAAAGGGTGAATTTGAGAAGGTAAATGCCGTAGTAAGTCTGAAGGAAATTTTAACTGCACGAGAGGCTGTTAAAGAGGTTTATATGGATGAAAAAATTGAAAAATATATACTTGATATTATTTTTGCTACCCGTTACCCAGAAGAATACAGGTTACCTGAATTAAAAGCCCTTATTAGTTTTGGTGCATCACCTAGAGGAAGCATCAATTTAGCAATGGCATCAAAATGCTATGCTTTTATCAGACGTAGAGGGTATGTGATTCCAGAAGATGTTCGGGCCGTTGTACATGATGTATTGCGTCATAGAGTTGGAATTACTTATGAAGCGGAAGCAGAAAATATTACATCCGTAGAAATCATAAACAAAATCATAAATCAGGTAGAAGTACCTTAAATTGCTAGCAGTATTCGGTAGCAATATGCAGAAATTTGTAGATCCTAAATTACATTCTGCTTAAAACTGTAACTGTAACTGCCAACTGTTAAACTAATAAAGTTGGAAACGAAAGAGATACTTAAAAAAGTTCGAAAAATAGAGATTAAGACACGTCGATTGTCTGATCATATATTTTCAGGAGAATATCACAGTTCCTTCAAAGGACGCGGTATGACTTTTTCTGAAGTACGCCAATATCAGTTCGGAGATGACATAAGAAGTATAGATTGGAATGTTACTGCACGTTATAATGAGCCTTTTGTAAAAGTGTTTGAAGAAGAACGAGAGTTAACAATGGTTTTGATGGTAGATGTAAGTAGTTCTGAATTATTTGGTACAACAGAGCAATTTAAAAGAGAAACGATCACTGAAATTAGTGCCACTTTAGCATTTTCTGCAATTCAGAATAATGATAAAGTAGGATTGTTACTTTTTTCTGATGAAATTGAATTATTTATTCCACCAAAAAAAGGAAAAACTCATGTATTGAGAATTATAAGAGAGCTTATAGAATTTCATCCAAGGAGTAAAAAGACGGATATTACCCATGCGCTTCGATATCTATCTAATGTTATGAAAAAGAAAGCTATAGTGTTTATTTTATCTGATTTTATGGATGATAATTATGACAATGCTTTGAAGATTGTAGGTAGAAAGCATGATGTTACGGGGATTAGAGTCTTTGATAAATACGAAGAAAAAATTCCAAAATTAGGAATGGTTCCAATGCTGGATGCGGAGTCGGGAAATACAATTTTGGTAAATACTAATTCAAAAAAAGTTCGAACTAATTATAGCGCAAATTATTTAAGTACTGTCGATTATTTTGAGAGTACTTTTAAAAGAAGTGGTTCGGGTACAATTAGTACAAGAATAGATGAAAGTTATGTTAAAAAATTACTCGGTTATTTTAAACGAAAAGGAGCTTAATTTTTTGAATCTTGATGTTGGAGTTTAAAATGAGAAGATATTTAGTACATATTATTTTATTAATTGGTTTTGTGGGCTTTTCACAAAACCTACCTAAGGTATCGGTTAAAGCTGATACTACTAAAATTAGAATTGGTGAAAGAATCAATTATGAAATTGTAGTTGATAATGCCGATAAAGGTGTAGTTTTTTCTGAGTTAGAGCTAGACAGCCTGGGTAGGGTTGAGCTTGTTGAATCACTTGATATTGATACCTTAAAAAATCAACTTATCAAAAAATATGCTTTAACAAGTTTTGATAGTGGAAGCTATGTAATTCCACGTCAGCGAATACTTATCTGGAGTCAGGAGTATTTAACAGATTCATTAAAAATTGATGTATCAACTGTAGCGGTTGATACTACCAAGCAGCAAATGTATACAATAAAGGCAATTCAAAATGAACCCTATACATTTGAAGATTTTAAAAACTATTTATTGTGGATTTTAGGAATTCTTTTAGTTTTAGGATTAATATTATATTTTTTGTTTAAAAGGAAAAAAGATGTTGATGAGAACGGAGAACCGATTATTGCACCATATCAAGAAGCCATTCGAAACTTACGTCAATTAGATAAAAAACAGTTGTGGCAAAATAATAGAGTAAAGGAATACTATAGTGAATTAACAGGTATTGTGAGATACTATATCGAACGCGAGTTAAAAATTCCTGCTTTAGAAAGAACTACTGATGGACTCATTGATACGCTTTCTGATTTTAGTGACGCCGATGCTATAGTTACAACTAAGGAAACTATTGATAAGTTAAAAGACTTATTACAAGAAGCTGATTTGGTTAAATTTGCTAAATCAAAACCATTGGCAAACGAAATAGAAAGTGACCGTATTGATGCAGAAGAAATTATAAATAAATTGCAACCAACGGCGGTCATGACTGCAATGCCAGATGTAGAAAGTGAGATACCTATAATTTTAGTGCCAAAACCAGTACATAAAAATCCATCTGTTTTAGACAAGGTATTAATTATTTTAGGATTGTTGTTGCTTGGGGCGGCAATTATTTACGGAATTGCTACCGTTACTAAAACAGTTCAAAATAGCAATAGTGCTTCAGGACAAGAACAGAATTCATTAAATCAAAGTACAAATAATGTGGAGTAATTTCGAATTTTATAGTCCGGCATTTTTATGGCTACTTCTAATGATACCATTCGTAGGGATTTGGTATTATTTCACACGAAAAAAGGATTCGGCCACTTTAAAAATGGCTAGTACTAAAGGATTTGATAAGCAATCTATTTGGGGTAAATTAAAACCCCTTTTGTATGTATTAAGGCTTTTAGCTTTTGCTGCCCTAATTATTGCCTTAGCGCGACCAAGAAATGTTGAAGTAAGTAAAAGAACAAAGACCACTCGTGGTATTGATATTGTAATGGCAATAGATGTTTCTGCCAGTATGTTGGCAAAAGATTTAAAACCAAATCGTTTAGAGGCTTTAAAAGGTGTAGCAACTAAATTTGTAAATAGAAGACCAAATGACCGAATTGGAATTGTTGTTTATGCTGGTGAAAGTTTTACACAAACACCAATTACCAGCGATAAACGAATAGTAATTAATACAATCAGAAAACTACGATGGGGAGATTTAGATGGAGGAACCGCCATTGGGATGGGATTAGGATCTGCTGTAAATAGGTTAAAGGAAAGTAAGGCAAAAAGTAAAGTAATTATTTTATTAACAGATGGTGTTAATAATTCGGGATTTGTAGATCCTAAAACAGCGACAGAATTAGCTAGAGAGCTAGAAATTAAAGTATATACAATAGGATTAGGAACAAATGGGACAGCATTATTTCCTTATGCAAAAGATGGTAGTGGTAATTTATTATTTAGAAATGCGCCAGTTGAAATTGATGAAGAATTATTAAAGTTTATCGCCGAACAAACGACAGGCCAATATTTTAGAGCTACTGATAACGAAAAATTAGCATCTATCTATGACGAGATAAACAAACTGGAAAAAACAGAAATAGAAGAATTTAAATATTATAATTATCAAGAAAAATATAGGCCTTTGGTTTTATTGGCCGGGTTTTTAATTATGATGGAAATGGGATTACGATTTACACTATTTCGTAGTTTTATTTAAATCAACTTTAGCAAAAGAAATGTATCAATTAGAGGAACAAAAATATTTTTATTATTTCATAGCAGTAGTAATACTTTTAGTTGCTTTCCTGTTGGTTTCTTTATGGAAAAAAAGCAAACAGAAAGCATTTGCAGATACGAATCTATTAGAAAGGTTAAGCCCTGAAGTATCATCGTTCAAGGCCGTTCTAAAAGTGATAACTGTTGCTTTGGCCTTGTCTTTTTTAATTATTGCTTTAGTTAACCCCAAAATGGGAACGAAATTGAAAACTGTAAAGCGTCAAGGGGTAGATGTTGTTTTTGCTTTGGATGTGTCGAAAAGTATGCTTGCCGAAGATATTGCACCCAACAGATTGGAAAAATCAAAACAGTTGATTTCGAAAATCATTGATAAACTGGGAAGTGACAGAGTAGGAATAATTATTTATGCGGGAAATGCATATCCTTTATTACCGATTACTACAGATCATGCAGCAGCAAAAATGTTCTTACAAAACGCAGACCCTGATATGGTTTCATCTCAAGGAACAGCCATAAATGAAGCTTTGAAATTAGCAAAAAGTTATTATGATGATGATGATCAAACGAATCGTTATCTATTTGTAATTTCCGATGGGGAAGACCATGAAGAAAATGTTAAATATATTGCTGACGAAGCAACCAAAGAAGGAATCAAAATTTATTCTATCGGTGTTGGAACTACAAAAGGCGGTCCTATACCTTTAAAGCGGGAAGGCACCTTAATTGGATATAAAAAAGATAGACAAGGAGAGGTTGTAATAACCCAATTGAACGATAAAACATTGAGCACCATAGCGAAAGATGGTAAGGGCGAATATCTGTTAGGAAATAATACAACAAAAACAGTTGATTATATTGATGAGTTATTATTGGCTGCCGATAAAAAGGAGTTTGAAACCAAACAATTTTCTGATTATAAAGATCAGTTCCAATGGTTTATAGGTTTAGGTTTATTATTTTTAATTTTTGATACATTTATGTTTAGTAAAAAAACAAAATGGATTCAACAATTGAATTTGTTTAATGAGAAAAAAGAGAGTTAAGATGAAGCAGCTATTTTTTATATTAGTATTGATTTCTTCGATTGTTTATGGGCAAAAAACGAAGATGAAAATCGTTGATCAACCAGAGAAAAAAGTTATTCGTGAAGGAAATAATTTTTACAATCAGAATAACTATGTTGATGCCGAGGTGCAATACAAAAAAGCTTTAGAACTGAACCCTAATTATGATAAAGCGAGTTATAATTTAGGCAATGCAATCTACCAGCAAAATAGGTTTAAGGAAGCTTTACCTATGTATGATTTGGTGACTAAGACTACCGAGAATAAATTAACAAAAGCAGAAAATTTTCACAATATGGGTAATGTTTTTATGAAGGAGAAAAATTATGATAAAGCCATTGAAGCCTATAAAAATTCATTGAGAAATAATTCTAAGGACGACGAAACGCGCTATAATCTTGCCTTGGCTCAGAAGCTTCGAAAAAAAGAAGCTGACAATAAGAAGGATGATAAGAATAATAAAGACAAAAACGATAAGGATAAAAAAGACAAGGATCAAAACAAAGACAATAAGGACAAGAATAAAGATAAAGACAAAAAAGATGGAGACGAGGGAGATAAAGATAAAGATAAAAAAGGCGATGATAAAAAAGATCAGAATAAAGATAAACAAGGTGAGAATGATAAGAAAAAACCGCAATCCCAAAAGAATAAATTATCTGATCAACAAATAAAGCAATTACTTGAAGCTATGAATAACGAAGAAAACAAAACGCAGAAAAAAGTAAATGCTAAAAAGGCAAGAGGTAAAAAAGTAAAACAAGAAAAGGATTGGTAAATGAATTTAAATCAAGTAACAATTCCGTCAATAGATGTTTTTAAATCAAGTGAATTTTACAAAACACTTGGATTAAAGATGATTGTAGATGCGTTACCTCGTTATGTAAGGTTTGAATGCCCTCAGGGAAATTCAACTTTTTCAATTCATTTGGTAGATAAACTTCCAAATGAAAATGGAATTATGATCTATTTTGAGAATGATCAAATGGATCAATTAGTTGAGGATCTTGTTAATAAGGGTTTAAGATTTGATGAATTACCAAATGATAAATCATGGGGTTGGAGAGAGGCGAGATTGAAGGATTTAGATCAAAACCAAATTGTTATCTTTCAGGGTGGAGACTACAGAAAAAATCCTCCCTGGAGAATTTAGTATGAAAATGATAATGAGATTTACTACAATATTATTTTTAGCGATTTTTAGTCAGAATCTAATCGCTCAAGAGTTGTCATTTAAGGCTACAGTGAGCAAAAATTCTTTAGGTTCAAATGAACGCTTGCGAATAACTTTTTCGATAAATAAGCAAGGAGCCGATGATTTTACACCACCAAATTTTAAAAAATTCAAGGTACTTGCCGGGCCAATGCAATCAACAAATTTTTCTTATGTAAATGGTAAGCAAACTTTTGAACAGTCATATACATATACCATTCAACCTATTAAAAAAGGTGTTTTTACAATCCCTTCAGCAACAATAAAATTTGACGGTAATACAATTAAAACCAATACGGTTAAAGTAACTGTTACCGGAGCTGTAGAAATACCTAAAGACCCAAATGACCCTACATATATAGCTTCACAAAATATTCACTTGATTGCAGAAATTTCGAATTCAAGTCCCTATGTTGGTGAGAGTATTTCTGTTGTTTACAAATTATATGTTGATGTAAACAATGTATCCGTGCGTGATACAAGAGAAATAGAATCACCATCTTTTAATGGTTTTTGGAATCAAAATATTGATGTGAATAAATGGCAACCCAAAATGGGCGAATTTCAAGGAAAAGAACATCGCTATGTTACTGTTAGAAAAACCGTTTTAATTCCTCAAAAGACTGGTAAATTAATTATTGAACCAATGGCAATTGAAGTGGTAGCTGGTGTACCCGTAGGCAGAAGAGATTTGTTTGGAAATATGATCTCTCGAAATACTACATTTACAGTTACAACCGGCACTCGATTTGTGAATGTTAAAGCTTTACCGGTAGAAAACAAACCGGTTAATTTCTCTGGTGCGGTAGGCGATTTTGATTTTGACGTAACTGCCAGCAAAACAGAATTAAAGGCAAATGAATCTGCTCAAATTAAAGTAGAAGTTTCTGGGAAGGGAAATTTAAAACTAATTGATTTACCAACGATCGAAACCCCAAATGGTTTGGAACGTTACGAACCTGAACATAAAGAAAATATTTTAACGAATCTTAGCGGATTAAGAGGTAAAGTATACGATCAATATACTGTAGTTCCCCAATATAGGGGTAAATACAAAATTCCGCCTGTATCTTTTTCTTACTTTAGTTTGAAGAACAGAAAATACAAAACTATTACTTCAGATGCAATAGTTATGAATGTACCTCAAGGTAAAACACCATTAACAGACGAAAATAATACAATTGTAAAAAGAGATGTTATTAGTACTGGTATCAATATAAGATATATAAGTAATTCCACGCATTTTGAACCTATTGGTGAAAAAGAAGATTTTTTAAATTCTAACCTATTCTATGCCTTATTGATTTTGCCTTTATTTTCTATCCCGCTAGGGATATTTATTGGTAAGCAAAAACAGGCAAGAGATAATGACGTAGTGGGGAATAAGCGGAGAAAGGCTGATCGCTTAGCGCGAAAATATTTATCACAAGCTAAGAAACAACTGGGTAAAAAAGAAGAATTTTATATTGCATTAGAAAAGGCATTGCATAATTATTTAAAAGCAAAATTACAGGTAGAAACATCAGACATCAGTAAAGATAAGATTGCAGATATATTGAAGCATAAAAATGTTGATGAATCGATAATTGCAGACTTTTTGAAAGTTTTAGACGATTGTGATTATGCGCGGTATACTCCAACATCAAATGTAATGATGCAACAGGAGTATGACAATTCAAAAGAAGTAATTTCAAAAATAGATAAACAATTATAAAGATATCACCCTTAGCACAGTCAAAGGGCCTAAGCTTAATATGAAGAATATTTTACTTATTATAATCTTAACTTTCTCGAGCTCGTTGTTAGCTCAATCTCCCGATAGTTTATTTGTACAAGCGAATAAATTATACCAGATAGAAAAATATGAAGAAGCCTTAGCCATTTATAAAGAGATAGAAAATAGCAATGTACAGTCTGATGATTTATATTATAATATGGCTAATGTCTATTATAAAACAGATCAAGTAGCTCCATCAATTTATTATTATGAAAAAACTTTATTGCTAAATCCAAGGAACGAAGATGCCAAACATAATTTAAGTTTTGCAAAGCGAATGATTATTGATAATATTGAAGCGTTACCGAAAACTCTCGGACAGAAATTCTCTAAAAGTGTCATTCATAAATTTAATTATAATACTTGGGCTTATAGTGCAGTGGGGTTTTCTTTCTTATTTGCAATACTGTTCTTGTTATACCACTTTTCATATAGTTCAGTGAATAAGCGTTTTTACTTTCTTTCAAGTATTTTAAGCGTAATATTTATAATAATTACAGTTTTATTTGCTTATAATAATTACAATCACACTAAGAGTTATAGAGCTGCAATTATTTTCGCACAACAGTCTGATGTTAAAAGTGCTCCAACAAATGCCAGTGAGATTAGTTTTGAATTACATGAAGGTACTAAAGTTGAATTGTTAGAAAGCCTTGATGGCTGGAATAAAATAAAAATAGCCGATGGTAAAATTGGTTGGATTGAGTCAAGTGATATTAAAGAGTTAAAATAACTACTTAAAGCATACAGGCAATATTTCACCCTTCATTAATCGATAAGTATCAATTTCTTTGTCAGAAAGTTTTTTAGAATAATTTACTTCATCTACTTTAAAGCCAACGGCTCTTAACCTATCAAAATAATCATTACCATAAACACGAACATGGTCATATTGTCCGAAATGTTTAGCACGATCTTCCGGTGATATGATGCTAAAATCTTCATAGGTAATTTCTCTTGAGTAATCTTGTGGTATTTGCAGAATAGCCATACCTCCTTTTTTTAGGACTCGGTATAGCTCTTGCATCGCTTTTTTATCATCAATGATATGTTCCAGCACATGATTACAAAAAATGATATCAAAATGGTCATTTTCAAATGGTAGATCAGTAATGTCGGCTTTTACATCAACAATTGGTGAGTAGAGATCGGCGGTTAACAGTGCTATATGCTTTAAATTCTTGAATCGTTTTAAAAAACATTGTTCGGGAGCCATATGCAATACTTTTTTAACCTTAGACGCATCAAAAAAGTCAGTTTCATTTTGTAAGTATAGCCATAATAGGCGGTGACGTTCTAAAGATAATGTGCTAGGAGATAATGCGTTTGGTCTTTGTTCACCATAACCATATGGTAAAAATTTTCTAAAACTTTTTCCATCAATTGGATCTGTATATCTAGTTCCTTTAAGATAAAGTGCAAATAAAGGCCTCATCCAATAACTAGCTTTAATCAAAAAAGGACGTGGAATTGTATTAAGTATGTATTTAAAGAGTTTCAATATTTAACGCTGAGCTTAACTTGACGAAATTCATCTTCCTCATCACTTCCAATACTAAGGGCTTCATAAATATATTTAAAAGTAGAAAGAAGTTCTGGTTTACCATTAACTATGGCAACATCATGCTCAAAATGTGCAGAAGGTTTTCCGTCAGCTGTTAAAATTGTCCAGCCATCTTTTAAATGTTTTGTTTTATAAGTACCTAAATTTATCATAGGTTCAATAGCGACCACCATACCTTCGCTAAATTTTTTACCTCTACCGCGTTTACCATAATTAGGCATTTCAGGGTCTTCATGCATTTTTTTTCCTAGACCATGACCTACTAATTCGCGAACTACACCATAACCATGAGCTTCACAATGCTGTTGAATTGCAAAACCAACATCACCAACTCTGTTTCCAGCCTTGAATTCACGAATACCTACATATAAACTTTCTTTAGTTACTTTCAATAATTCTTTAGTTTCTTCTGCAACTTCACCAACTTCAAAAGTATAGGCATGATCTCCATAAAAACCATTTTTTAAAGCACCACAATCAACGGAAATAATATCACCGTTTTCTAGTGGTTTATTATTAGGAATACCGTGTACTACTTGAGCGTTTGGGCTCATACATAAAGTATTAGGAAAATCATATAAACCTAAAAAACCAGGTTCGGCTTTTTGGTCTCTAATAAACTCTTCAGCTAATTTGTCTAAGTATAATGATGTAACACCAGGTTTTATCGCTGCTGCGATTATTCCTAATGTTTTAGAAACTATTAATGCGCTTTCGCGCATCAGCTCAATTTCTTCTTTTGTCTTTATTTTAATCATAGTACTTATTTAAAAACGCCAGAATCCTCTTTTCTTAGCTTTCTTTCGTAAAAGGACTTCAGGTTTATTTGTAATTAGCCTGTAAATTTCACCCCATCCTAGCATTCCACCAATATTTCTGTCATCAATAAAGAGATCAGCATTAATTTTTCTACTTACGCGTCCTTCAAAAACTTCTTCAGGATAATTTTTATTCACAGCATAAAATTCGATTCCTTTTTGTTTGCAAAATTCTACCGCTTGATCTAATTTACTACCATTTCTATATGTCCATAGGATCAAACGATGACCGTCATCGCTCAGTTCTTTTAAGGTTTCAAATGCAAATATTTTTGGACTACCAATCTCAGGATACGCATCCTCTACAATGGTTCCATCAAAATCAACTGCAATTATTAAATGATTTTTTGGTAGCATATTATTTTTTAATTTTTTGCAAATTTAAGCTATTCTACTTTATTGAAAGAATAAACAATAAACTACTCTAAGAAAGATTTGAAATAAGCATGTTTATAATTTTTGCCACTTAATATTTTAAGGATATCTTTTTCTAAACTTCTTTTAGGGTGTTCAACTAACCGAGAAATCTCTTTACCATTTTTATAGAAAATTAGTGTAGGTGTACGGCGTATATCGAACCCTTCTTGTAAATTATCGGGTGTTTTTTTTGCTCTGTTTAAGGCAATAATTTGAATGTTAGTCTTATTAAAATCTGCCGCTTCTAAGATTTTATATAACCTCGGAATTTCACGATGACTATCATGACACCAAACCGACATGAACACTTTAATTGTTATTCCGTCGAGGTTCTCTTTAATTTTTTTAATTGTTTTTTGATCTAAATCATAACCTTCATAACTTTCATCAAACCATATAATATGTGGTTGTTGTTTAAAAAAAGCTTTTGTTTTTAAACCTATATAATCTGCTCTATTTTCAGAAATTGTTTCTTTTTGCGCCATCATAGAAGTTGAAATGGAACACAAAAATAAAAAGACAAAAAGATTTTTCATTAAAATAATTTTATAGCAAAGAATCTTCTGTCATGATTGCTGGTTTTTCTATTCCGATAAGGTCTAAAATAGTCGGAGCAATATTTGCAAGGATACCACTTTTAATATTTTTAATGTCTTTATCAACTAATATAAGTGGAACAGGATTCGTTGTATGTGCCGTATTTGGTGAGCCATCTTCATTGATCATGGTTTCACTATTACCGTGATCTGCAATTATAATGCCAGTATAGTTATTTTCTAAGGCTGTTTTGACTATTTTTTTAGTGCATTCATCAACTTTTTCAGCTGCTTTGACTGCAGCTTCAAATACTCCTGTATGACCTACCATATCAGTATTTGCAAAATTTAGACAAATAAAATCTGCTTCTTGATTTTTAAGTTCGGGGATGATAGCGTCTGTTATATCCTGAGCACTCATTTCTGGTTGCAGATCATAAGTAGCAACTTTCGGGGAAGGGCACATCAAACGTTTTTCACCTTTAAATTCTTTTTCTCTCCCACCAGAAAAGAAAAAAGTTACATGTGGATATTTTTCTGTTTCGGCAATTCTAATTTGTTTTTTGTTATGATTTTCTAAAACTTCACCCAGGGTTTGAGTCAAATCTTCTTTAGGATATATGACATGAACATTTTTATAGGTATCATCATAATTGGTCATAGTCACATAATGCAAGTTCAATTTATGCATATTGAATTCGTGAAAATCTTCCTGAGATAAGACTTGTGTTAATTGACGACCTCTATCTGTTCTAAAATTGAAAAAAATAACAACATCATCTTCCTTTATGGTCGCTATTGGCTGTTCATTTTCATCAACCATTACAATAGGTTTGATGAATTCATCTGTTATATCTTCATCATAACTATCCTGAATTGCTCTTTTTGCATTGGTAGCTTTAGTTCCTATACCATTTGCAACCAAATCATAAGCCAGTTTTATACGTTCCCAACGTTTGTCTCTATCCATGGCATAATAACGACCGATAATCGATGCTAATTGACAATTGTGATCTGATAAAAATTCCTGTAACTCACTGACGAAATTCATTCCAGATTGCGGATCAACATCTCTACCATCTGTAAATGCATGAACAAAACTTTGAACACCGGTGTCACCTGCAGCTTTTACCAAACCCTTAATATGATTGATATGAGAATGTACACCACCATCAGAGACCAAACCTAAGAAATGGACATTTTTATTATTTAGTTTCGCGTAGTTAAAAGCATCTTTTAAAACTTGTTCATTTGCTAATTCTTCTTTTTCAACTGCTAGATTAATTTTTACCAGGTCTTGATATATGATTCTTCCGGCACCTAAATTCATATGTCCCACTTCACTATTACCCATTTGACCTTCAGGTAACCCTACATGTAAACCATCAGTTCTTAAAGTGGCATTTGGGTAATTAGAATATAACGAATCTATAAAGGGAGTATGTGCTTTTGCAATTGCAGAAACCTCAGGGTTTGAACTAATTCCCCACCCATCTAGAATTATTAAAATAACTTTCTTGTTCATTTTGTTTAAAGTACATGTTTGTTATACAAAAATACTAATTAAATATGCTATTTTTTAAGTTTATCAAGGTTAAAAATTTTCTTGATTTTGTGCTTTTTATTTATTTTAAGACATTTTAACGTTTTATTGTAGTGGAGTTAAATTTGAGTTAATCAATGTTAAAGTAAGTAACAAAGGTACTAGAGATGTCGTCCTTTAATGTATAATCTAAAACAAACATTATGAAAAAATTATTTTTATCGTTAGCTTTAGTTTCAGGAATGGCGGTTAGTGCCGCGCCTTTAACTTCCAATG
>Ga0316189_10002081_pt1 | contig 19717 bp, 11 predicted proteins | sample LowCovwburrow_MG_FD_204930 | JGI IMG/M metagenome (GOLD analysis project Ga0316189, IMG submission 204930) | Coastal sediment microbial communities from Maine, United States - Lowes Cove worm burrow | ecosystem: Environmental > Aquatic > Marine > Coastal > Sediment | place: USA: Maine... | reverse complement strand
AATTACTTTATCAATTTTACAGCTACTGATGATTATGACCGGATTATAATAAGTATAGATGGGACAAATAGTTATTTGGGATTTGATTTTCTGAATTTATCATGCTCAGCAGATACTGATATGGATGGGGTCCCTGACTATCTAGACTTAGACAGTGACAATGACGGCTGTTCTGATGCAGATGAAGCCTATGCTAATACTGATGCAGACGGAGACGATGATGGTGTATATGGAGTGGGTGTTCCAGTAGTAGATGCTAATGGATTAGTGATTGCAGCAGGTGTTACAGGAAACACTTACAATACTATTCCTGCAACAACGGCAGGTGGTCAAAATACCTTCCAGGAAGGTGTTGTTTTAAATATTACAAATCCCATGATTGACCAAAATGTAGGCTTGGGAGCTGATGTAGTATTCTCTGTGGAAGCGGAAGCTACCATACTCACCACCGACCCTCTTACTACTGCCAGTACCGACCTTGCTTACCAATGGCAAGTCAGTACCGATGATGGAGTCTCTTTTACCAATATCTCTGGTGAATCAGGCACGGTAGCTAGTGGTGCAACTGTATTACTCAACCTTACCGATGTGGACGCTTCCATGGACGGCAACCAGTATCAGATAGTATTTACCAATGAAGCCAATGTATGTAGTGAAATTTCCGAAGCTACCTTAGCTGTTCATACTACAGATACCGATGGAGACGGGGTAGTAGATGTACTTGACCTGGACGATGACAATGACGGTATACTGGATACCGATGAAATAGAATGTACTCCAGGTAGCGCAATGAATCTACCCAATATCCATGATTTAATAAGTAATGGCACAACAGTACTTTCCGATGGCGTGACCGAAGTAACTGCATCCATATATGGCATAGGTACAAGCACACCCAGCACCCTTTTGCTTCCTCCGGATAGAGTAGAAGTAGAAGATGTAAACGAAGATTTTTTTAGTGCTACCAATATTTTTGAAGATTATGCTGTGCTGGAGCTCTCCTTTTCTGCTCCAGTGAGCCTCAATGGAGGATTTGATTTATATGATATTGACTGGGAGCAGCGTGTATCCGCTTTTGGAGCTTATCAGGGCAAAATGATATTTGGTGAACTCACCTCCATTAATCATACCACCTTACAATCAGCAGTGATGACTAACTTGGTTCCCGGCATCACCAATGCTACTTCTTTTGATGTATTGGTTGGTGATTCAGGTGGTACTGCAACTACATTGGATGGCCAATTAAGCTTTACAGACACACCACTTAACGGTTTGTACTTTGTTTTCAATGCTGGCCGTGACAATACCAATACAGCATCGGCTCAGATATCTTCCGACTTGATTGTTACCGTATGTGTATTAAAAGAAGATACCGACAATGACGGGATTGTCAATTCCTTAGACTTAGATAGTGATGGTGATGGTTGTAGTGATGCCGATGAGGCGTATGCCGATAGCGATGCTGATGGAGGGGATACCGGAGTGTATGGTACGGATTTTCCTACATTGGCCAATGGTGGCACAGATGCCAATGGTCTGGTCATAGCAGCAGGTGTTACAGGTTTAACCTACGACACTCCTCCAGCCACCACTGCAAGCGGGCAAAAAACCTTTCAGGCAGGGGTACAGGTAGCAGTAACCACTGACCCTACTGACCAGGATGTATGTGCGGGTAATGATGCTACATTTAGTGCGGTAGCCAATGCTAACCTACTCACTACCGACCCAGCCACAACAGCAAATACGGACGTAACTTTTCAGTGGCAGGTAAGTACCGATGGAGGAGCAACATTCACCGATTTAGCATTAGAGACAGGAACAATCGCCAGTGGAGCGACAGCTTCTCTGAACCTGACCGCTGTAGATGCTTCTATGGATGACAATATTTACAAAGTAATCTTCACTAATGAAGCAAATATTTGCGGAGCGGAATCTGCTGAAGCTACTTTGTCTGTTATTGATTGTTCCCCTGTGGCTAATGCTGATACCAACTCAACAGATGAAGACACTCCGTTGATCGTATCGGCTACCAATGGATTGCTCAATAATGATACAAGTGGGGATGGAAGTGCATTGACAGTAGTTGAATTCACCGTTGGGGGAGTTACCTACTCAGCTGGCTCCACAGTTGTATTAACGGAAGGTACGTTGACTATTAATGCTGATGGCAGTTACACCTTTACACCAGCACCAAACTTTAATGGAACAGTACCTACGGTGAGCTATAAAATTGCCAATGATTACTCCATGGATATAAGTACATTGAGTATCACCGTAAATCCGGTCAACGATCCCCCAGTAGCCACCGATGATGAAACAGGTACTGATCCCGATACTCCGGTTACCATTTCGGTGTTGACCAACGATACCGATCCGGAAGGAGATTTGCTCACCGTAAGCATATCAACCCAACCTACGAATGGCTCAGTAACAGTAAATGCCGATGGTACCATCACGTATACACCAGACCCGGGTTTCAATAATGGTTCGGATACGTTCGAATATCAGATTTGTGATCCATCCGGAGCATGCACCACCGCTACTGTAACAGTATCTGTACCCGAAGACTTCTTCGATCCGATGGCCAATCCGGACACGAATACGGTAGAAGAAGATGGCAACCTTGTGGTGACAGCAGCCGATGGGCTGTTAAGCAACGATACCGATGGCAATCCGGGCGATGACCTGATGGTGACAGAATTTACGGTTGAGGGCATGACTTACTCACCTGGCACTACCGTGAGCCTGACAGAAGGAGACTTAACGATTAATGCCGATGGTAGCTATACCTTCACCCCGGCAGCAAATTATAATGGGCCTGTACCGGAAGTGACCTACACCATTACTGATGGATCGGGGGAAACTACTGATGCCATGAGTACGCTCAACATTACCGTAACCTCTGTAAATGATGGACCTGCTGCCTCGCCCGATACAAGCAGTACCGATGAGGATGTGAACCTAACTGTAAGTGCAGCAAATGGACTATTGGTTAATGATTCAGATATCGATGGAGATGTACTGGAAGTGACTGAATTTACGGTGGGCGGCACTACCTATGCTGCTGGCACGACAGCTACGCTTACAGAGGGTGTGCTCACTATCAATTCCGATGGCAGCTACACGTTTGAGCCGGCACTCAATTTTAACGGAACAGTACCTACGGTGGACTATACCATTAGCGATGGAACAGCCACCGCATCCAGCACCCTGGATATTACCGTCAACCCTGTGGACGATCAGGTAGTGGCCAATCCGGACACTAATGTTACGGATGAAGACACTCCGTTGACGGTATCTGCTGCAAATGGCTTGCTGAACAACGATGTGGATGTAGAAGGTGAAAACTTGAGCCTGACGGAGTTTTCTGTAGGTGGCATGACGTATACACCAGGCACAACAGTAAACCTGACCGAAGGCGATCTCACTATTAATGCTGATGGAAGCTACACCTTCACGCCAGCACCAGACTACAACGGATCTGTACCAGCAATAAGCTATCGCATTACCGATGGGACCACTACCGATGTAAGTACACTTAATATTACCGTCAATCCAGTCAATGATCCTCCGGTAGCCACCGATGATGAGACCGGTACTGATCCAGATACTCCGGTGGTCATTTCCGTATTGACCAATGATACCGACCCAGAAGGAGATATGCTGACGGTAAGCATTTCCACACAACCTACGAATGGTACGGTAACTGTAAATGCCGATGGCACCATCACTTACTTACCGGATCCTGGATTTAATAATGGTATAGATACCTTCGAGTACCAGATTTGTGATCCATCCGGAGCATGTACCACGGCTACTGTAACAGTATCCGTACCCGAAGACTTCTTCGATCCGATGGCAAATCCGGACACCAATACGGTGGAAGAAGATGGCAATCTGGTAGTATCTGCTGCCGATGGCTTGTTGAGTAACGATACCGATGGTAATCCAGGTGATGTACTCACATTGACCGAGTTTACAGTAGATGGGATGACCTATGCCCCGGGAACAACAGTAACCCTTACCGAAGGAGACCTGACTATTAATGCCGATGGTAGTTACACGTTCACTCCGGCACCGGATTATTATGGATCAGTACCAAAAGTGACCTACACGGTCACGGATGGATCGGGAGTAACTACCGATGCGATGAGCACTCTGAATATTACAGTTACACCACTTAACGATGCACCTACAGCCTTACCAGATGTAAACACAACCGATGAAGATGTGAAACTAACGGTGAGCGCAGTAGATGGCTTACTAACAAATGATAGTGATATAGATGGTGGATTGCTGGAAGTAACAGAGTTTACCATCAATGGCACTACGTATGTGGCAGGTACTACGGTAAACCTTACAGAAGGAGCCATAACGATCAACTCCGATGGCAGTTACACATTCATACCTGCGCCTGGTTTCAATGGAGCTGTACCAACGGTTAGCTACACTATGAGCGATGGTTCAGCTACCGCTTCCAGCACATTAAACATTACCGTAAATCCGGTAAACGATCCTCCGGTAGCAAATCCTGATGTACAGGCAATCAATGAAGATGAAACACTCGATATTGCTGCCGTCACTGGACTTCTCAATAATGATAATGATCCAGAGAATGATCCATTGCAAGTCGTTGATTTTACCATCGATGGCATGACCTACCCGGCTGGAAGTACCGTGGAGTTGGCAGAAGGCACACTTACTATTAATGCCGATGGCAGCTATACGTTCGTTCCAGTTGCAGGTTATAATGGGGAACTCCCTATGATAGACTACACGATAACTGATGGGGCACTTACCACCACCAGCACCTTGCGAATCATCGTGAATCCAGTCAATGATCCTCCAGTTGCAGAAGACGATGTGTATGACATCACCTATCACGATACGATTGATAACACAACATTTGATCTGGCCAGCGATCCGGATGGTGATGATCTCACGTTCAGTTTGGTAGATAGTCCATCAAGTGGTATGCTCACCTTAAACGATGATGGTACTTTCACATTTGTTCCGGACTTTGGGTTTGTGGGTACAGTTACCTTTACTTATCAGGTATGCGATGATGGTACTCCACAGCTTTGTACTACTGCTGTGGTAACGATAAACATTTCGGAAAGTGATGCGGACGGGGACGGCATCCCTGACCATGAAGAAGACCTGGACGGGGATGGCGACCCAACCAATGACGATACCGATGGAGATGGTATACCCAACTACCTGGACACAGATGATGATAATGACGGTATCTCCACCTCCGAAGAAGACACCGATGGAGATGGAGACTGGACCAATGACGATTGCGATCAGGATGGGGTACCTGACTATCTGGATCCTGACACCTGTCAGGGTGTAACGACACAAATTGTCATCACCCCAAATGGGGACCATTTGAATGAATACATGAAAATCTCCGGGATAGACAGTCATCCTGAAAACAGCGTAGTGATTTTCAACAGGTGGGGCAACAAGGTATGGGCAATAGACGGCTACAGCAACGGGGACTCCTCCAAAAGATTTGAAGGCAATAGTAACCAACGTGGAAGTGGGCCACTACCAGATGGGACCTACTTCTATGTAATCACCGAAAAGCCGGGCGGCTCACCAACTAAAGGATTTGTAGTAATAAAGCGATAGAAAGCCATGACAAAAATAAAACTATACATATACATACTACTCAGTGCGTTGGGTCTCTCGGCGATGGCGCAGCAAGAATTCATGATCACGCACTATATGCACAATGGCCTGGCACTCAACCCTGCCTACGCGGGGGTACACGAAGGTCTAAGCACCAGCTTTCTAATCAGGGAACAATGGGTAGGCTTTCCTGGAGCGCCGAGCACACAACTGGCATCCATTCACAGTCCACTGTCGCACAGGCCTGTATCACTGGGAGCAGTCATCTACAGGGACAAACTAGGCATCTCATCCGAAATTGGCAATTACTTCTCCTACGCCTATCGGATAACCATCAATAGGGACTTCCAACTATCCATGGGGCTGCAAGGCAGCCTGCACAACTTCAAGGTAAACTATGCAGAAAACAATGATCTTGTAGACTTTGGCGATAACCTAAACAACATCAGTGAAATCAAATGGAATATAGGCACGGGTCTGCTTCTTCACTCCAACAGGACCTATCTGGGTCTCTCGGTTCCTCAAATGCTCAACAAAAAGCTGGACACGGGTGACTCTGACGGCACATTTTCCAAACTCGTGCGGCACTACTACCTCACGGCGGGCCATGTATTTGATGTGAGCCGTGACCTTCAGATAAAACCCAACATACTGATAAAATCGGTACAAAACGCCCCGGTACAAATAGACCTGAATGCCAATGCACTCATCAGTGAAAAAATATGGATTGGTGTCTCCTACCGTTCACTGGACAGTATTGACGGCTTACTTGGCTTGCAGGTCAACCCCCAGCTACTGGTAAGCTACGCTGTTGACGTAACCCATACCGAAATAGGCGTTACCTCACATGAAATCATGGTCAATTACATATTCCACCTGCCCACCAGCAAAATTGTAACCCCGAGATACTTCTAATGATGAAACTGAACTATTTACTTTCCACAATTCTGATTGTAGCAGTTGGTTTGTCATCACAGGCAGGCAATGAGAAGAAATTTGATCGGACCATGGAGCGTGCAGATGCCTTCTACGCAGACTTCTCCTACAAAAAAGCGATAGGACTATATGAAAAAGCGCTTGAATACAAAGACGATCAAACGCCCAAACTACAGCTGGCAAACTGTTACAGAAAACTAAACCAGCCGGACAAAGCCCTGGACTGGTATAAAAAAGCTCTGGTAGATGGACCCATCAGTAAAGAAGACATGCTACACTATGGCCAGGTACTATCCACCATGCAACAATACGACTCAGCCCATGTGGTACTAAATGAATACCAGCACCTGGAAGAATGGGCAGGCGATCGGGCGGAAGGATTCAAACACCTGGATATCTTCTTTCACAATGAAATCGCCTACATAATCAATGAATCCATCTTCAACTCAACAGAAGCGGACTTCTCTCCATCCTTCACCGAAAAAGGGGTAATGTTTGTGACGGGCAGGCCCTTCAAAGGGATGTTAAAACCCAGATATGACAGCGACGAAACCTATTTTCTAAACCTATTTGAAGTAATGAAAGGGGAAGCCCCCAGGCAACTCGAGCGTGGCATCAATACCAGGTTTCACGAAGGACCATCCATCCTCTACTCAGACTTCACTAAAATGATATTCACACGAAACAACTACCTGTCTCACAGGCATGGAGAAAGTAAATCAGGGGTTATGCACCTAAAGCTATATCTGACCGAACTGCAAGATGGAGAATGGACTAAACCAGTAGAATTCCCATACAATAGCGATGAATACTCTATTGGGCATCCGACACTCAGCACGGATGAGCAGACGCTCTACTTTGCCAGTGACATGCCGGGAGGATTTGGGGGAGTAGACCTATATAAATCACGATGGGTCAATGGGCAGTGGGGTCAACCGGAAAACATGGGAGAGCGGTTCAATACAGCCAGAGATGAAACGTTTCCATACCTAAGCAACGACTCCTTTCTTTATTTTGCATCAGATGGACATGAGGGGCTCGGAGGGCTGGACATATTCAGGGTAGACATGCTTCGGGACAACAGCTACCCCCGGAACATGGGTTTCAGCATGAACACCCACAAAGATGACTTTGGAATAGTGCTGGACAAAAACGGAAACAAAGGCTACTTCAGCAGCAACCGGGAAGGCGGCACTGGAGACGATGACATCTATGAACTATTCATATTTGACTACATCATCAAAGTAAACCTGCGAGACGCAGAAACAAAAGAGCTGATATCAGGAAAAGTCGAATCCACAGATATTTATATGAACGAAATAGTTAGGATAGATAGCACTACGATCAGCTTTCCGGCCATCAGGGGGGACGTCTTCCATGTAAAAGGCATGGCTCCCGAATACCTGCCCGACAGTCTGGTCATAGAAACGGCCGAAAAATCTCGTGACATCAGGCGGCTGGAATACGATATATACCTGAAAAAGCCGATTCGCCATCGTGCCACGATCTATCGTATAGCGATCAATGGCAGGTGGGAGCAGGTGATGTATGCAATAGAAGACACCCTGTCGATCTATGCTGGCACCTACGACTCACTTCTCAGCACCCTTAAAGAAGACAGGATAGCAGTAGACTCGGTGGTAGACCTACAAAATGTGCTCTTTGACTTTGACAAGCACGACATACGCAAAGATGCGGGTGAAGAGCTGGACAAATGGGTGACCTTCCTGAACCGGTACCCGGATGAGCACATATCGCTATCAGCCCACACCGACATACGCGGCTCCAATCGCTACAACGAGCGACTGGCCAAGAGGAGGGTGAAATCTACGGCGAAGTACCTGATGAAAGCAGGCATCTCGCAAGAGAGGTTTGTGGAGCGGGACTTTGGTGAAGAACAGCTGTGGGAAAACTGTGCAAAAGAAAATTGTAGCGAGGCGCAACATCAAAACAACCGACGTACTGAGATTCTTGTGAAGAAAAATTAAGATGATAGATCAGAAAAATGCAAAAAGTTGCCATTAATCCTAAAAACAGCTGTTTTGATTACCTTCTCAATCAAAAGATTTTATCTTTATTGGTAATAACTATATGGTCATTTAGATTGATTGTAGCTGATTTAGTGGTAGATAATTTCAATATCCTCACCAATCAAATGCCACAATTTTCCAAACGATTGGACAAAAAAATAATGTCAGGAGATGCCAATATCAATACCACAGCTAACCTCTGGGATTTGGAAGTACGATCTCAGGGAGGCTCCCATACCCTTACTATGCAAACCGACCTGATCGTATCGAATGATTTGACTATTAACAACAACACGACACTTGATACCGATGCAGCGAATGATTTTAATCTAAATATTGGGGCAGACTTTACGATAGTTGCAGGTGGCACATACACGGCCAATAGCAACACTACTGCCATTGATGGAACGAAAACCTCCAACCTCAACTTTGGTGGTTTATTAACACTCAATGATTTCACGGTAATTAAAGATGTGGCGGCAATAAATCTAGGTGTTATTGCTAGTGATTAAACTGTCCTTGTTTTCTATAGAGAATGTGCCAGTGATTACTTGATGGGTCTCATGACCTCACCAATTGAATCGAGTAAAACTCGGTCACTCAGCAGCCCACTTGCCACCAAATAGCTTCCTCACTTCTTCGGTTTAGCTATTCACAATCTGCGCACCTTAAATTCCCGTCTCTCGGACTTCCATTTGGTTTACGTCATTTCGTGACCAGTTGCATGACTCAATTCATGTTTCATGTAACTAAATAATCATGATAAATCAGATAACTAATGATCTTTTTATTCACCAGCTGAATGCTGCTATACAGTGGATACCTAAACCCATCGTCTTGAAATTACCTAATGTATGGTGTTTCATTTTCACTCCATTATTTAGTCGGCAAATACAAATTTCTCCAATTCAATCCTTATCAAGATGAGTACAAATATCTACTTCGTGCTAGACAGTCGTAAACCGGATCGCTTTGGCAAGTCTCCGTTGAAATTGAGACTAAGTCATAATCGAACAATGGCAGACATCCCTATGAATGTTAGGCTTACAGAAAGTGATTGGGATGCTAAAAGAGAACGAATCAAGCCTGGCTCAAAATCATTTGATAACGTTACTCGGATTAACAACCAACTCCAGTCCAAAAAGACAAACTATCTGAATCAGATATCTGAACTGGAGGAACAGAGAGTAATAAACCAGCTAAATGCACGTCAGTTGAAAGAGCGAATAACCGATAAACCAAAGCGCGCCATTTCATTATATGATTTCATAGATCAACAGATTGAGCTTAAAGCAAATGCAGGAAAAAGTGGCACAGCAAAAACATACAGGGATCTCAAGAGAAAGTTGCAGTCCTTTACAGACAAGTCACTTAGCTTTGTTGATATCAATTATGATTTCTTAACTCGACTGGAACATCAACATATATCGGAAGGCAAGCAGTATAGTTCGCTCTCTGTTTATCTAAGAACGCTACGATCACTTTACAAAAGGCCATTAAATTCGTCGGGACAGGCTTCTCGTCTAAGTCATTACAAACAAAAAAAGAACCCAAGGGCTCTTTTAATTGCGGTCCGGACGAGACTCGAACTCGCGACCTCCTGCGTGACAGGCAGGCATTCTAACCAACTGAACTACCGGACCTTTTACCAGCTGAATCCCTCCCGATAGCTATCGGGATATCAGGACACCTCCTTAAAAGTGATGCAAAAGTAAGTGCTCAGTATCTATTAAGCAATACCCGCAATCAAGAAAAAACAGAATAAAATTAAACTCCTTCATTTTCCACGTAATCTTTCGTTTGAATGGATATAATTTTGAATGCATAACCGACGTGCTCATGTCAGAAATGCCCCATTCATTCAACTATGGCAAAGGCCATCTAACTGCTGGGATTGCCTTATCCATCGCCCGCGGGTTCACTAGAGGCATTATCAATGAATTAACAAGAGAAAAAGTAAGGACGAGCAGTAAAGTCGTCGAAAACATTGCCAACGGAGAAGAAGCTGTTTATGGCATAAATACCGGATTTGGTCCACTCTGCACGACCATGATCTCTAAGGAGGAAACAAAGATTTTGCAAAGAAACATCCTGATGAGTCATGCCGTGGGTGTTGGAGATCCTATTCCCGATGAAATCTCCAAGTTGATGATGATCTTAAAAGTTCATGCACTCAGTCGGGGATTCTCAGGTGTTCAGGAATCTACACTGGATCGAATCATTTGGCACATAGATCACGACGTTCTCCCAATCGTACCAGCCCAGGGATCCGTTGGTGCCTCGGGCGACCTGGCTCCTCTCTCCCACTTATTCCTTCCACTTATTGGACTTGGCAAAGTGAAGTACAAAGGAAATGTGGTAGAAGCCAAGACATTCCTATCAAAGGAGTCACTTGAACCTATTACTCTGGCCTCAAAAGAGGGATTGGGTTTGATTAATGGAACACAGTTCATCGCTGCCTATGCAGTTACTGTTGTAGAGCGGCTACAGAATCTCTTGGTACATGCTGATATTACTGGTGCTATGATGATTGAAGGACTGCTTGCGTCGGTGAAGCCCTTTTCGGAGGACCTGCACCAATTACGACCATACAAAGGAAATCAACATGTAGCTGCCGTCGTGAGGACCTTGCTTCATGAATCTGATGTTGTTTCCTCTCATGCCAATTGCACGCGCGTACAGGACCCTTACTCCCTACGATGTATACCGCAAGTACACGGAGCTTCGAGAAATGCATGGCTTCATCTAAAAGAACTACTTGAAGTTGAACTAAACGCTGTTACGGACAATCCAGTCATTTTCAACGAAGAGCACACAATTAGTGGTGGCAATTTTCATGGACAGCCAATGGCGCTTCCGCTAGACTATGCCTGTCTGGCAGCCGCAGAGCTAGGTAGTATCTCAGATCGCCGCATCTATTTGTCGCTTGAAGGAGATACTCCCGGAGTACCGAAGCTGCTCATGAAAGAAACAGGAACAAATTCTGGATTCATGATTCCTCAGTACACGACCGCAGCATTGGTCAGTGAGAACAAAGGACTTTGCTTCCCAGCCAGCGCTGACAGTATTCCAACATCGCTCGGACAAGAGGACCACGTAAGTATGGGATCCATCAGTGGAAGAAAAGCCTTGCAGGTGATCGAAAATGTAGAAAAGGTATTGGGAATCGAATTGTACTGCGCTGCGCAAGCAATGGACTTCCATGCTGAACACAAATCAAGCAAAGTCATGGAGGCAATCCATACTCATGTGAGAACCCTCATCAAGCATGTTGAGAAAGATGACATTATGTACGAAGACATGGAAAAGGCGATCCAGCTAATTAGAAGTAAAAAGCTTGTAGTGATTGCCGAAGAAACTGCAAAGGCGAATGGCCTTTCATTAGCAACGGACTTCAGCGAAGACTTCAGCCACTTCTAACATGTCAGCAAATCAACTACTTATCGGCCCATTTAAACAAGCCATCACTTTATCTGGTCTAAAATCAAAAGGCCCCATAAAAGATGAAGAAATTCATCGTATTGATCATGCGGGAATACTGGTTGAAAATGGAGTGATACAGCAGGTCGCTGATTTTGAAAACCTAGCCAAGTCGGTCAAACAGATTCACGAGATCCAAGGGTCGCATGTGTGTATTCCAGGTCTTGTTGACTCTCATACGCACATCTGCTTTGGAGGAACTCGAGCAAGGGATTATGCTGCTCGGAACAATGGAAAAACCTACTTAGAAATAGCCAAAGAAGGAGGTGGTATCTGGGACACCGTTGGAAAAACCCGAGCTACAACGGAGGAAGAATTAGTCAAGAACACCATCGAAAGGGCAAATCGACATCTGAACGAAGGTGTCACCACCATTGAAGTTAAGAGCGGTTATGGTCTCTCTGTAGACGAGGAGTTAAAGATGCTTCGAGCTATTCGAAAAGCATCAGCATCCACTTCGTCTGATCTTATTTCCACATGTCTGGCAGCACATATTCTACCCAAAGATTTTGATGGTGACCATAAGACCTATTTGGATCACATCAGCACAGCGCTTTTCCCAATCCTTCAAAAAGAACAGTTGGCTAATCGGATTGATGCCTTCATTGAAGAAGAAGCTTTCTCTAGTAAGATCTCAACGGAGTACTTTCAAAAGGCAAAAAAACTTGGATTTGACATTACCGTTCACGCCGACCAATTCAGCGTCGGAGGCAGCGAAGTGGCAGTGAATGTCGGAGCTGTAAGTGCAGATCATCTGGAAGCGAGTGGTGTAAGAGAAATTGAATTGCTTGCCAAGAGTGATACCATCGCTACCGCCCTTCCTGGAGCATCCATGGGGTTGGGAGTTACTTTTACTCCTGGACGTAAAATTCTCGATGCTGGCGGCTCACTGGCGATTGCAAGTGATTGGAACCCTGGCTCAGCACCGATGGGTGATCTACTTATGCAGGCAGCAGTTCTCGGCTCGTATGAAAAGCTCTCAAATGCTGAAGTGCTCTCCGGACTGACGTTTAGAGCCGCTGCTGCGCTAAGGCTAAGTGATCGTGGAAAGCTTGAAACTGGAATGAAAGCAGATCTAGCCATCTTCGAGACAGATCACTACAATGAGATTTTTTATCATCAAGGGAAGTTGAAACCGTCGATGGTTTTCAAGGATGGTAAATTGGCCTTTAGAAGTTGATTTGAGTATTATGTTCAATTTTAATTTTAGTGAGTCAATAACATGTTATTTTGTCCTAGAGCCGGACGGGCTCTTCATTTTTGTCTTGACCGCAGCGGCGGACCGTCAAAAACGAAGCAAAAAAGTCAAGAAAATTTTAATACCAACTGCACAAGCCAAGCCAGCGTTCCAAATTTTCAGCCAGCCCTCCATGATGGATAGGGCTTGCTTGTATTCAGGTCATTGATAATAAGGAATTGTAACAATGGATTTTCACGAACAAATACTACAAGGAATACCAGTCAAACTACCAAAAAAAAGGGAGATTGATCCAACCATCAGCCATGCTCCGAAAAGGAAGGACATCCTTTCGGTAGATGAAAAAAAATTAGCTGTTCGAAATGCGCTCCGGTATTTCCCGAAGAAATGGCACAAAGAGCTAGCAAGAGATTTCGCTGAGGAACTCAATAACTACGGTCGGATCTACATGTATCGATTCGTACCAGAATATCACATGCATGCCAGAGCACTGGAAGAGTATCCTGCGCAATGTCAACAGGCGGCAGGACTAATGCTCATGATCCAAAACAATCTGGATCCAGCGGTAGCACAACACCCTGAAGAGCTGATCACATACGGTGGCAATGGAGCAGTTTTTCAGAACTGGGCGCAGTACTTGCTAACCATGCAGTATCTCGCGAACATGACGGACCAGCAAACCTTGCATATCTACTCAGGCCACCCAATGGGTTTGTTCCCTTCCTCCAAGGAGGCCCCCCGAGTGGTCGTCACAAATGGCATGATGATTCCTAACTACTCTTCACAAGATGATTGGGAAAAATATAATGCACTGGGTGTAACACAGTATGGCCAAATGACTGCTGGCTCGTACATGTACATCGGCCCGCAAGGAATTGTGCATGGAACCACCATCACCGTGATGAACGCTTTTCGAAAGAAGTTGAAGAAGAAAGAAACGCCAGCTGGCAAAATCTTCCTCACGGCAGGTCTTGGTGGGATGAGTGGGGCCCAGCCAAAAGCGGGAAACATTGCAGGGTGCGTTACGGTGTGCGCTGAGGTAAATCCAGATGCTGCCCACAAAAGACATCAACAAGGTTGGGTGGACGAGTTGATCGACAGCATAGAAACCCTTGTTGATCGAGTTAAAAAAGCAAAGGAAAATAAGGAAATTGTTTCGCTTGCTTTCATTGGAAATATTGTGAATGTTTGGGAACGATTTTACGAGGAGAAAATCTTCGTCGAGCTTGGTTCTGACCAGACATCCTTGCACAACCCATGGTCTGGCGGCTACTACCCTGCCGAACTCAGTTTTGAGGAATCCAACGACTTGATACGTAACAACCCCTCGCTTTTCAAGGAAAAAGTGCAGGAATCGCTAAGGAGGCATGCAAATGCCGTGAATAAACACGTAGCTAGGGGAACGTACTTCTTCGATTATGGAAATGCTTTTTTGCTGGAGGCCTCGAGAGCAGGAGCAGATATCATGGCTTACAATGGAATTGACTTTAAGTACCCTTCGTATGTTCAGGATATCCTTGGGCCGATGTGCTTCGATTATGGGTTCGGGCCGTTCCGCTGGGTATGTACAACGGGTAGTTCAACTGACTTGAAAAAATCAGATCTCATTGCACTCAGAGTAATGAATGAAATCAAGGCCAAGGCTCCAAAGGAAATTCGGCAACAAATGCAGGACAACATCACCTGGATTGAGCAAGCCGAGGAGAATCGTTTGGTCGTGGGTTCGCAGGCTCGCATCCTTTATGCCGACGCTGAGGGTCGCTCGAAGATTGCCGAAGCTTTCAACGCAGCAATTAAATCAGGAGAGATCGAAGGGCCAATTGTACTCGGTCGAGATCATCATGACGTAAGTGGGACGGACTCCCCTTTCAGGGAAACGAGTAACATCTATGATGGCAGCAAATTCACCGCAGACATGGCCATTCACAATGTGATTGGTGACAGCTTCCGCGGCGCGACCTGGGTATCCATTCACAACGGTGGTGGCGTTGGCTGGGGCGAAGTAACCAACGGTGGGTTCGGAATGTTCTTGGATGGTTCTGGGGAGGCAAATCGAAGGTTAAAAAGCATGCTCTTCTATGACGTAAATAATGGAATCTCCCGAAGAAGTTGGGCTCGAAATGAAGAGGCGATCTTTGCTATCAAACGAGAGATGGACCGAACTCCAGAGCTAGTCGTGACCCTGCCAAATTTGGTCGACGACAAAATCATCAACAAGGTTTTCTAAAGACGAATCAGATATCTTGATTAATTTGTGAGTCAAGCTCTTGTTGACCTAAAATAAAAATTATGATCGAGAAAAAAACCTGGGATGATATCCCCACTGAGGAAGTCACTCCTGAAATGCACCGGAAGATCTTGTGGGGCGAAAAATTGATGATCGCCAAGATGAAATTCAAGGATGGATTTCGCGTTCCCATGCATACGCACGAAAACGAGCAGATCACGCATGTAGTATCTGGAACCATTCGTTTCTGGTTTGGTGAAAATAGAGATCAGGAAATGGATCTCGGCCCTGGAGAAATGATCGTGATCCCTCCTAATCTGCCGCATGAAGCACTCATGATCGGCGAAGTTGAAGAAATTGATCACTGGGCTCCTCCCCGTCAAGATTGGTTGGACGGAACCGATGACTATTTAAGAAAATAGTGGATTTAGGGTTAAAAAATAAAGTCGCGTTCGTTGCTGCTTCCAGCGATGGATTGGGAAAGGCTGTCGCGCTCGAACTTGCCAAGGAAGGTGCGAACCTTATCATTTGCAGTCGAAGTGAAGAAGCGATTCAAAACGCCAAACAGGAAATTGAAGCTGTCGGATCTGGAAACGTCCTGGCCATTGCAGGAGATTTGTCGAAAGTTGAGGATAGAAACAAAATCATTTCTACCACTCTGGAATCTTATGATGGTGTCGACATTCTTGTGACCAACACGGGAGGCCCGCCAGCAGGCAAGTTTGAGGATCTTACCGAAAAAGATTGGGAACAAACCTACGAGCTTCTTCTCGCGAGCGCCACTCATCTGATAAGAGGCTTTCTCCCGGGAATGAAAGAGAAACCGTGGGGGCGGATCATTACTATCACCTCGCAAGCAGTCAAACAACCTGTTGAAAATTTAATCTTGTCAAATGCCGTCAGAGCATCTGTTGTAGGTCTCGCGAAGACGTTGGCAAGTGAATTGGGAGGATACAACATCACGGTGAACAATGTGATGCCAGGCTACACCCAAACCTCCCGCCTCACTAATTTGATCAAATCCAATCCATCGTTTGCTAATGCAACCCAAGAAATTCCACTCGGGCGCTTTGGTAAACCCGAAGAGTTTGCTGCCGCTGTAGCCTTTCTTGCAAGTGAGCGCGCCAGTTACATTACAGGAACGTCGCTGGCTGTAGACGGTGGGTGGATAAAAAACATTTTGTAGTAAATTAATTTAACGTGAGTTCGGGATAAGCTAACGTGAAAATGACCCCTTGAGGCGGTCCGACGTTTCGGGACTACAGGGGTGTCTTCTTTAAGGTTTTAATCGGGTTCAGGTTATTAAGTTGAGCATCACTACATACAATTGGGTTTGACTAGAACTTGTGTCAAGCTCCAAGAAACAAAACACAAATAAATATCAAAATGGAAAAATCAAACCTTCGTAAGTAGTGGAAATTACCGATTGTGTTTTGAAATTTATTTGTCTTTTGTAAATTTCCGAAGACGTGATATGATTGAAAATCTCCACCTGATAACAGATTTGATGAAGACCCCAGGTCAAAGCCTGGGATGACACACCTCTCACAAGCCTAACTTCATAGCATTGTAACCTCCGAATCGTCGGACCGCCTCAAGGGAGGAATTGTGAAGAATAAAGTTGACCGACCCCCACATGATTTTCAATCGTGAACCAACCGGAACCCAACAAAAAAAGCACTCCCATCTGGCACATTGGAGGATCGATCGGCGGACCTTGTGTGTCGTATTCTTCCTGTGTACTGCCCTCCCCTTTCAACCTTTCTTTGACCCGTAGCAGGACCCTTTGGATCAATCGTGAATTCACTAATGTCTTCCTGAAACCAATCCAAGCACATCTCCGAGACATTCCCGTGCATGTTAAACAACCCCCAAGCGTTCGCCATCTTTGAACCAACAGAATGTGTTGTGCGGTTTGAATTTCCTGAATGCCAGGTCATTTGATCTCTGCTTCCTGCATAAGCAGTAGTGGTACCTGCTCGACACGCATATTCCCACTCTGCTTCGTGCGGCAATCGGAATCGAGCTCCACCTCTGTTTATTTTCTCTATAAATTCCTGAGCTCTGTTCCAGCTAACTTGCTCCACTGGCAAGTCATCGCCCTGAATCTTACTCGGATTGTCCTTCATTACCGATTGCCAAACCCGTTGACTTGTCTCCGTTTTTGCCATCCAAAATCCTTTTGTAAGCGTAACTGAATGCTGCTTTTCCTTTGCTTCATTCCGTTCCAATTCATTATCAGGGCTACCCATTAGAAAAGATCCAGGAGCAATCCAGATCATTTCAATTTCAACATTTTTCGCCAGGGCAAACATCTTTTTATCTCCATGCTGCTGCCCGTTGAGACTGATTGTGGATAATACCGATAGAAGGATAACTATACATTTCATCACTAAAAATTTTCCAGCAAGATGAAGCAGATCCCAATAAGCAAAAAGAAACTTGGTATGAACGGTTGGCTTTGTGATTACTCAGAGACAAATAGTTTAGTAGATTAGACCCATCTAAAGTTCAAATTTATCTAGCAATGAAGAGAAAACATTTCCTAAAATCTGTACTCGGCGCATCAACATTCCTGGGTCTTCCTCTTTCCTCGTTAGGAAAGGGCAAGGCTGAGATTGCGGTCGAAAAACTCTTGCAGCAGGATTCAGCCATAAAAGGTGACTTGGTAGATTTCGCTGCGGAACCAATCAAAAAGGTACGAATTGGCATGTTGGGTCTAGGAAATAGAGGAAAAACATTGACTCAGATGCTGTATTGGCTCATCGAAAATGACAAAGCTGAAATTGTCGGACTCTCTGATTTGATAGAAAGTAACGTGGAGAAAGTTTGGGATGGGCTTAAAGACATTCAAAAGAAAAAACCTGATTTCTATACAAAGAACGAAGACGATTGGAAAAACCTCGCGGACCGAGACGATGTAGATCTACTCCTCATTGCAACCCCATGGAGATGGCATACCCCGATGGCGCTGTATGGAATGGGAAAAGGCAAGCACGTGGCTTCTGAAGTTCCCATTGCCTACACCTTGGAAGATTGCTACAAGCTCATTAAAACCGCAGAAGAAACTCGGAGACATTGCATGATGATCGAAAACTGCTGCTACAATGACGAGGAGCTTTTTGTTCTTAACATGATCCAAGAGGGAGTTTTTGGAGACCTCACTCATGCCGAGGGGGCCTACATTCACGATTTGAGGAAACACATGCTGAGTGACGACTACTATCAGGGCCAATGGAGAATTCAGCACCATCGAAATAGAGATGGAAACTTCTATACCACACATGGAGTTGGGCCGATAAGTAACTATCTGAACATCGGCAGAGGCGATACTTACTCTACTCTGACGTCTATGAGCTCTCGCGAAAAAAGCCTTAGCGATGCTGCCAAGAAAGCTGGCTCCCCATTTACCGACATTAAGTGTGGGGATATGAATACAACCCTAATGAAAACGGCCAAGGGGAAAACAGTAATGCTTCAATTTGATGTGCACACTGGCAGTCCCTATTCACGAATCAACAAAGTAGTTGGAACCGGGGCAGTTCATGCAGGTTATCCAAGCAGATTGTACATAGACAATCCAGAAGAGTTAAAATATTGGGGACACAACTGGTTGGATGATACTGCCTACGGGGAGTACAAGGAAAAGTACAGGCACCCGCTAATAACTAAGCTTCGAAGTATTAGTGAAGATTATAAGCAGGGTCACGGAGGTATGGACTTTGTCATGATTTACCGATTGATCACTTGCCTGAATCAAGGAGTGCCACTGGATCAAACGGTATACGACAGCATCACATGGAGTGCCATCACTCCCCTATCAGAAGTTTCGGTTGCAAACGGACAATCTGTTGAGTTTCCTGATTTCACTGGTGGTACCTGGAAAAAGGAACGAGAATTGGAGATTATGCGAGAATTGGGGTAGTGGATTCGTGGATTGGTTAAATGGTGAATTAGTAGAATGGTAAATAGTGAATTGGTGGAGTGGTTAAATGGTGGATTTGGAACTCTTGTGCCTTTTTTCGACACTACTAAACAAATTAACTATTTAACCAATTAACTATTTAACCAATTAACTATTTAACCAATTAACTATTTAACCAATTGAAGTAGGCATTTAATAAATACGAATAAGATTGTAGCCGCAAGGTTGATGATTGACCATTCTGCCGATCAGATTCTCAAATATATTTTCCTTCATAAAGCTTC
>Ga0316189_10002080_pt1 | contig 19718 bp, 20 predicted proteins | sample LowCovwburrow_MG_FD_204930 | JGI IMG/M metagenome (GOLD analysis project Ga0316189, IMG submission 204930) | Coastal sediment microbial communities from Maine, United States - Lowes Cove worm burrow | ecosystem: Environmental > Aquatic > Marine > Coastal > Sediment | place: USA: Maine... | reverse complement strand
TAAAAAAATTAGAAAAAAAATAATAATAAGTATAAAATACATTAAGTTAAAACAAACCGTCTAGTTGGCATAATTCATGAAAGTAAGCTCTTTGCCAGACACAAGGAGCTAGCCATGTATATCGACAACCTGACCATTGCCGGCCTGATCATCGCTATCGGTTTTATAGCCGGTCTTATCCGGCTTACACGGCGCGACTATGGCCAGCGACCACAAGCTTGCGGAGATTGAGGTCGCTGCCATGAATCAGCGAACTTCATCTATCGTTCATGCTTTGTTGCTCCGTCAGCAACCAGCCCAGTCTGTGGCAACTGTCCTCAAGGCTGGTGCAGGTGGTCTTCTCGCCATTGGACTGGTCGCCTGGCCAGGCGGGCAATCCGGCCATCCACTGCTGATGGCTCCATTTGGGGCTACCTGCGTGTTGTTGTTTTCACTACCCGCAAGCCCGCTATCCCAACCCGTGAATGTGATTGCCGGGCATCTGGTCTCGACGTTTATTGGTTTACTGCTGCACACACTGTTACCTGACCAATGGTGGAGCATGGGAATTGCGGTCGGTCTGGCCATTGCTGCCATGGCTGCTTTACGGGTTACTCATCTGCCTGCCGGTGCTGATCCGCTGGTGGTGTTTTTTGAAAACACAGGCTGGGATTACCTGCTTTTCCCGGTCGCACTGGGCAGCGCGGCGCTGGTGATTATTGCCTGGTTGTTTCACCGTCTTCCACCACAGGCAGTTTATCCATTGCCCGGAAAACAGTAGTCGACCAGCCCGGGATGTTGATTTACCCATAATGCTTTTACAACAGGAGAACTATCATGTCTAAAGTTATCAAGCTCTACCGTCACCCGCTCTCCGGCCACAGTCATCGCGTCGAGTTATTCCTGTCGCTGCTGGAACTTCCGTACGAATTGATTGATGTTGATCTCGTTAACGGTGAGCATAAACAGCCCGGGTTTCTGAGCAAGAATATATTCGGTGAGGTGCCGGTAATTGATGACGACGGCACAATTGTGCCGGATTCCAACGCTATACTTGTTTATCTTGCCAGTAAGTACGACAGCTCCCGTAACTGGCTGCCGGAAGACCCGGCATTCGCAGCCGACGTGCAGCGATTCCTGTCGGTGGCCGCTGGCCCGGTAGCGTTTGGCCCGGCGGCGGCACGCCTGGTTAATGTTTTTGGTGCGCAACTCGATCATGAAGCGGCCAGGGCCCGTGCCAATGAATTGCTGGATACCCTCGACAAGCATCTCGCCGCCCGGGACTTTCTTGCCGGACCGGTGACCATTGCCGACATAGCCTGCTATACCTACATCGCTCACGCGCCTGAGGGTGATGTTTCGCTGGATCCTTATCCGAATGTGCGCGCCTGGCTGGAACGCATTACGTTGTTGCCGAACTACGTACCCATGCAGGCAACAGCTATCGGGCTGGCAGCGTGATCTTCCGGGTGCCCTGCTTTACGGGTAGTGCGCCCGGTCAATTACGCCGATACAGGAGGAGTTTGCTGTGAACCTAAACACTTCATCACCGTTTCACGCCGGAGAACAGGCCATTCAGGAGCGTCTTGGCGTACGTTCCAGGATGGAACGCTTCGGGCGACAAGTGATTCAGGGGCATCTGCCCGAACAGCACCGCGAGTTTTATCGGCAGCTGCCATTTGTGTTCGTTGGCCATGCAGATCAGGGCGGCTGGCCATGGGCATCGATGTTATTCAATCCCCCTGGCTTCATGAGCAGTCCGAACCCGGCTCATTTGCATGTGGCTGCGCAGCCGATTGTCGGCGATCCGCTTGCCGATGGCATTGCGCCCGGTGAGCGTTTGGGTATGTTAGGTATCGAGTTTCAAAGTCGTCGTCGCAACCGTCTGGCCGGACATGTGTCAGCCGTGTCTGATAGTGGATTCGAACTGGTCGTTGATCAGGCTTTCGGTAATTGTCCACAGTACATCCAGACGCGAGCGCTGGAATTTGTAACACCTGCCGAAAGCCAGGGTAACGGCTTTGATACGCTGCGATCTTTAACAGAACGTGCCCGGGAGATTATCCAGGCCGCAGATACCTTTTTTGTTGCCAGCTATGTTGCTGAAGGCACGGGTGCAGCGAGCGAGGGTGTTGATGTCTCCCACCGTGGTGGTCGACCGGGCTTTGTCCGGATCGATGACGCGAACACATTAACCATTCCCGATTATCTCGGCAATTTTCATTTCAACACACTCGGAAATTTTCTTGTTAACTCGCGTGCTGGTTTGTTATTTGCCGATTTCGATTCTGGCGACATGCTGATGTTAACCGGGCACGCAGAAATACTTTGGGATGATCCGGACACTGAATTCTTCGAAGGTGCTGAACGGCTCTGGAAGTTTCGGCTGGATCATGGACGCTACCTGTCGGGAGCAATGCCAGTGCGCTGGTCGTTCGGAGACTACTCGCCCAACACGCTAATGACCGGCACCTGGGGTGAGGCTGCTGCGCAGCGCGAGGCACAGTCAAGGCGCGAGCAATGGCGCGAACTCAGCGTCGTACGCATTGAAGATGAAAGCGATCAGATACGTTCTTTTTATCTCGAGCCGGTTGATAGTGTGCTGCCAACTTTCCAGGCAGGACAGTTTCTTACGGTGAAACTGCAGGTCGCCGCTGAGGAACTGATCAGGACCTATACGCTTTCGAGCGCACCGGCGGACACGCTCTACCGAATCAGCGTCAAACGTGAACCGGCTGCCGGTAATGGTGGACAGGCTGGCCAGGTTTCCGGCTTTCTGCATAATCATATCAAAGTCGGTGACAGGCTGGAGGCCAAAGCCCCGCTGGGAGGTTTTACTTTGGATGCGAGCGAAACCAGGCCAGCGGTGCTGCTGTCCGGTGGTGTTGGTATAACGCCGATGGTATCAATGTTGCGTCATGTGTTGCATGAAGGAGTACGCACCCGGCATATGCGCGAGATGATCTTTATTCATGCCGCGAGTAATGTTGGCGAGAGACCATTCTTTGAAGAAATAAGTGCGCTTGTCGGGAAGTCGGAAGGAGCCATCAGTTACCACTCGGTGCTAAGCCATGTCGATGGCGCCATAACGCGCGGCAGTGATTTCCACCACGCCGGCCGTATTACGCGGGAATTTCTGGCACCGGTGTTGCCGTTAGGCGACAGCGACTATTACCTGTGTGGCCCACCTGCCTTTATGCAAGGCATGTACGACCTGCTGCGCAGTCTGGGTGTCGCGGATAAACGAATTTTCGCAGAAGCCTTTGGGCCTGCATCACTCAAACGTGAACCGGATGACGGTGCGGGTTCAGAGATGCAGCTGCATGCCGCTGACGAAGCTATTGTGGAGTTTGAAAATTCGCATTTTCAGCAGTCATGGACCCCACAGTCAGGCAGCTTGCTCGAGTTGGCAGAAGCGCACGGCCTGACACCCGCGTACGGTTGTCGCAGTGGGCAGTGCGGGACTTGCAAGGTACGGCTGCTGGGTGGCCAGGTGGCTTATCAGTACCAGCCCGATGCGGTGTTGGAAGAAGGCGATGTTCTGCTCTGCTGTTGTGTGCCGGCAAAGACCACGGATGGCCGGCTGGCACGAGTATCACTGGCGATATAGTTGAATTACGTCGTTATGTTCGAATCGGCATAACAGGGCAACGGTGCCGCATGGTTTATTGCGGTCCGGGGCATATAGCTTGAGTCAAACGTTGTGAATAATCAGGAGTGAATCTGATGCGCATTTTATCGATACTGGTTTTGAGTCTGTTGGGTATGGCGACGGTACACGCCAATCCGGGTGCCGAAGCGGTCATAAAGACGCAGACTGAATTGCTGCTTAATCGTCTTCAGATAGAAGAAGCGGTTCACAACGATGATGCCTCACTTGAGTCACTGGTGGTTGAGACCATCGGTCAGCACGTGGATTTTTCCCTGTTTTCCCGGTTGGTGCTTGGCAAGTACCGCAAGCGTCTGACGCCTGAGGAAATGGCTCGCTTTGAGCGTGGGCTGACCGGGGTGGTGATCAAGACGTACGCGGCTTCACTGGCCGGCGTATCCGATCTGAAGATTGGCTATCTCGGCATGCAAAAGGGGAAGAAAGAGGGGCGCGTTACAGTATTGACTTCGGTGAAATCCGCGGGCAATCCGACAGTCAGGCTGGACTACAGATTGTACGAGAAGGCTGGGCAGTGGAAGGTTTACGATGTTGTCATTGAGGGCGTCAGTATGATGATGAACTATCGGACAGTATTGTCGGAGAAAATCGGGTCAGAAGGGATAGAGGCGGTGATTTCCAGCTTTGACACAGCCGAAAACGTGCTGGCTGCCAGTTGACCAGCGTTTAACGGTTAAGCGCCGTCAGTTGCGAGAGGCCATAGTGTAGCTGTACGCTTGCAGGCATGAGCATATGGCGTACCCGTTTCTTCTATCTGGTGGTTGTCCTGATCGGTGTGCTGGCATTGCCCGCAGGAAGCGGGGCTGTTGACGATGTCGAAAATATTCCGGGTTACACCGGTATATTCAAGGGCGACCTCCCGGAAATCCGAAAACGAAAAGTTATTCGGGCCCTGGTCACCTATAGCCGTACCGATTTCTTTTTTCACCAGGGTGGCGCCAAAGGTATTCAGGTTGAATTCCTGAATGAATACGCCAGGTATCTGAACAAAGGTGCCGGGCGTGAAGAGGACCGGGTACACGTCACTTATATTCCAGTCACATTCAACGAGCTAATCCCTGCACTGCGTGCAGGCCGCGGTGATATAGCGGCAGACTTTCTAACCATTACGCCACAGAGGAAAAAACAGGTGTCATTCGCCACCGGCGGTAGCTGGAAGGTCAATGAGCTGGTGGTGGCGAACAAAAATGTCGGCAAGCTCAAGTCGATCGAGGATTTGTCCGGTAAATCGGTTTACGTGCTAAACGGCAGTAGCTATGTTGAACACTTGAAATCGATCAACAAGCGGTTCTTAAAACAAGGGCTCACACCTGTCACAATCAAACAGGCCGATCCACACTTGTTGTCTGATGATATTCTCGAAATGGTGAATGCCGGCACGGTAAAAATCACGGTAGTAGATGGCTATATCGCAAGACTGTGGAAAAAAGTGCTTCCCGATATTCGTGTATATGAAGAACTGGTCGTTTCCGCCGGAAACAGGGTGGGCTGGGCAGTGCGCAAACAGAACCCCAAGCTGCTTAAAAGCCTCAATGTGTTTGCTGAAAAAGTGAAGAAGGGGACGTTGCTCGGTAACATGCTCTTCAAACGGTATTACAAGGACACCCGCTGGATAAAAAATCCGATCAGTAAATCGGAACTCAAACGGCTTGAAAGCCTGGTCGCATTGTTCGACAAGTACGGACAACGCTATGGTTTCGATACCTGGGCGCTGGCAGGGCAGGCTTATCAGGAGTCCGGGCTGGACAATCGCAAGAAGAGCCATCGTGGTGCGGTAGGCATCATGCAGATCCTTCCATCGACGGCAGCGGACAAGAACGTGAATATCAAGAATGTGAAACAACTGGAGAACAATATTCACGCGGCCGCGAAATATCTGGCTTTTCTGCGAGAGCGTTATTTCAGTGACCCGGCAATTACACCGGAAAATCAGTTGGCCTTTACCTGGGCGGCTTACAACGCCGGTCCCGCAAAGGTGCGGAAAATGCGCGCTCAGGCTGAGAAAATGGGCCTCGATCCGAATGTGTGGTTTCTAAACGTTGAGCTGGCCGCCAGCAAGCTGGTGGGGCGTGAGCCGGTTCGCTACGTGGCGCATGTCTACAAGTACTACGTGGCTTACAAGTTGGCGGCCGAAGCCACTGATAGCGAAGCAACGGTGCTTGGCATGTCAGAAGCTTCCTGGCGCCAGCACATTTGATCTCGCTCAGTTACATAAGTATAATACCGCGCACTAATATTAGCTGTCATATAACAAAGTAAACGGGTCGGGATTATGAAAAAACTGAAGCAGTGTGCTGCGTGCCGCTATTGTCGCGTAACTAGCTTTGTGAAAATCAGTGCCGTACTGCTGGTCGGTGTAGTGGCGACGATTGTCATGACTTTTGACGCGGGCATGTAAGCGAAAAGCCGGGCTACGAATGCAACTAAAGGCAGCTTGGTGCTGCCTTTTTTATTGGTCTAAATATAACAATAAAAGCAGTAACTTAACGGCGTTACTTCATGATTGAGTCTAACAAATCCAGGGTGATCAATACTTCTCTGCAAACATTTGATCGGGATGTCAGCGAGGCGTCTCATCAGCGTCCGATACTGGTAGATTTCTGGGCTGAATGGTGCGCCCCCTGCCTGGTTATAGCGCCAGTGCTTGAGAAAGTCTGCCACGATCTGCAGGATTGCATCGGACTGGCTAAACTGGAAGTGGATCAGGGCGAAAATATGAAGTTGGCTGGCCACTATCGGGTACGAGGTTTCCCGACAGTGATGCTGGTGAACCATGGCGAAGAAGTTGCCCGATTCAGTGGCGCACGATCCCGGACCCAGATCGTGGAGTTTTTGCAGACGCATCTTGAGCTGCCAGAAATAGGACGCTAATGGAATGGATTACCCTTGCGACATTGGACATGCCCAGGAGATCGCTCGTCTGGTATTCCCACTGATGACGCGGTTGAATATCCCGATGAACCCCATCAACTACGCGCTCTGGTACGAGTTTCACCTTGGGCGTTCGGAGGAACTGGTGGCGGCACTTGAAAAAATCGAGTCTGGCAAGGAAATCTACGACCCTGCAAGAGCCAAAGCGCTGTTCATGCGCTATGTTGCAACGCCTGGTGTAGATGTACTGGAAAAGATTGAGGTCGAGTTTTGTCGATTGCTTGGCGACATTATTCAGATTGTGCTTGATGCCGGTCTGGATCTGAATAACTATAGTGCCGTGCTAAACAGCTGCAGCACCCGTTTGGAAAGTGCCGATGACATCCGCGATATTCGCAAAGTGGTGCGCACCATACTGACTGATACGCGGGCAATGTCTGAGTCAAACAGCAGTATCAGGGGTGCGCTGAAGGACCGTGCCGATGAAGTTGACAAGTTGCGCGCAGAACTCGATCAGGTTCGCAAGGAGGCTGTAAAGGATCCGCTGACGAGCCTCTCAAACCGGCGTGCCTTTGATGAACGGCTGGCTGATTCGCTTGATGATACCTTGCAGCAGTTGAAGAACATATGCCTGCTAATGATTGATATTGATCAGTTCAAGGCCATCAACGACAATCATGGCCACCAGATTGGTGATAAGGTTCTGCAGTTTGTTGCATCTGTCCTGAAAAAGAATTTCAAGGGCAAGGATCTGGTGGCACGCTTTGGTGGTGACGAGTTTGCTGTGATTATCGAGAATGCGCCGCGAGCAGGTGTGAAAAGTGTCGCAGAAACAATCCGTCAGCAAGTTGATGAAAGCAACCTGAAACGGACTGATACCGGGGAGCCATTGGGAGATGTTACTGTAAGTATCGGTTACGACTGCATTCGCCCCGGTGATACTCCGGGCGAAGTGCTCCAGCGTGCCGACAAGGCGTTGTTCGAGGCAAAGCAGCGCGGGCGCAATCGGGTGATTGCTTACGAGGATTAGGATCGGTCGAGGCAAGGTTGAATGAAAATAAGCATTATCAGCGGCAGTAGTCGTAAGAACTCCCAGAGTGAGAAAGTTGCGCGATATATTCAGGACACGCTGAGCGAAAAGGCACTTTGCGACGAGACCTGGCTCTATTCCCTCAAAGGCAATCCACTACCCCTGTGGGACGAAAGCATCTGGGACGGGAATCCGGAGTGGCAGGAGCGTCTGCAGCCGATTTCGGAACAGCTGGCTTCCAGTGACGGGTTTGTGGTGATTGCGCCGGAGTGGCACGGTCAGGTGCCGTCCGGCCTGAAAAACTTTTTTCTGATGTGGGGCAAGGGTGAGCTGGCCCACAAACCCGCGCTGATTGTCACCGTATCGTCCGCTGATGGTGGTGCTTACCCCGTTGCGGAACTGCGTATGAGCAGCTACAAGAACAATCGCATCTGTTATATCCCTGAACAGATCATTGTACGCAATGTAGAAAGCGTGCTGAATGAAAATGAGGCGGATAACAACCCGGACGCGGATCAATATTTCCGCTCACGTTTTGCTTATGCACTGGGTGTTTTAAAAGAATACGCAGTTGCTCTGCGCAAGGTGCGCGAAAGTGGAGTCGCAGACCTGAGTGTATTCAAGAACGGAATGTGAATAGCGACGGGGACAGGTTTAACCCTGTCCCCGGTGGAACTTTACTGCACAGCCTGTTCAGACATGCGCACCTGGTTGCGGCCGTTGCGCTTGGCGCTGTACAAAGCCTGGTCGGCACGTGCAAACAGCGAAACCGGGCTGTCATTATCTTGCAGTATGCTGACACCCACGCTGGCAGTCATGTTGAGATCGGCACCAGAACAATTGCAGGAATTGTTCTCGATATATCCGCGAATGCGTTCGGCAAGCAGCAATGCACCGTCCTGATCGGTGTCACGCATCAGTATTACGAATTCCTCGCCACCATAACGGAATAGTAAATCGCCATCGCGCTTGCAGGTTTTCATCATATTCGCGACACCTTTCAGGGCGCAGTCACCAATAATGTGTCCGTACCTGTCGTTGATCGCCTTGAAGTGATCAATATCCAGGATCAGCATGGCGCAGCTTGAACTCTGACGGCGCGCGTGACTCAGTTCACGCTGCATCATTTCGTCCAGCGCAGTACGGTTGCAGATTCCGGTCAGCGGGTCTTTCTGGGCAAGCTGTAAGGCGTCCTGGTAGAGAAGTGCGTTTCTCAGCGGGTAGAGCAGGCTGCACAGTAATTGCTCTATCGCTTCGGTCTCGGCTTCGGTAAATTTCTGGTTGCGTCTGAAGGTCAGCTTGCCTAAAGGTTCGTCACCGATATTCAGCTTGTATGTGCAGCTGTGGCGTGCCTGATTGCCGAGTTTCACTTCCAGGTCGAGCTCGTCATTGCTGTAACGAAGACCCTGATGAACGATCAGAGTGCCGGCTTCCATGCTGAACAGTTCTATCAGACGCGTGGGATCGAGGCTCGTTTGCAGGGCCCGGGTGATCTCCAGGGCCTTGCGTGCGGTCAGGTCGGACAGCACGGAGCGATCACCAGCTGGTGATGCGCCGATCGACGTGTCTGCAATGGTGTGCAGCTGTTTATTCATAGGGACTTCCGGTTGTTTCAGTCGCATGGTGTGGAAAATGCGATTTTCATGCCATGACCTTGACAGAGATATAAACTCCAATTGTATCAACACTATAAAAATGTTCTTGGTTTGGGATACCGGATTAACGTCAAAAATACGACGTTTTGATTGCCGCGCGGCTGCCGCCGGCAAACGTCAAATTTCCGTCTTGAGGAACTTGCGCGTATCCGCCGGGCCATACAACATATCCAAACTGCGAATCAGCAGGATTCTTTATCGAGGAGCTGCATCAATGTCAAAACGCGTCGTTTTCTTGCTAAACCTGCTAATTGTTGGGCTTGTGCCGACGGGGATGCTGTATGCCGCGCAAGATGAGCTTGGTGCCGGCCTGGTGAATCCGGGTTATCACGAGCACCCGGCCTGGTTTAAACAATCCTTCCTGGATATTCGTGAAGATGTCAGCGAAGCAGCTAAAGGCAACAAGCGCGTGTTGCTGTATTTCTACCAGGACGGTTGCCCCTATTGCAAAAAGTTGCTGGAAACCAACTTCAGCCTGCGGAATATCAGTGAGAGCACGCAGACTTTTTTCGATGTCATTGCCATTAATATCTGGGGCGATCGGGAAGTTACCGACTTTGCCGGCGCAAGCTTGTCTGAAAAGCAGTTTGCCGCTGATCTTAAGGTGATGTTTACCCCTACCATGCTGCTGCTGGACGAGCAGGGCGAAGTAGTGGTGCGCCTCAACGGTTACTACCCGCCGCACAAGTTCAGCGCTGTGATTGATTTTGTCGGTCAGCGCAAGGAGCAGAGCACAACCTTTCGCGAGTACTGGGCAGAGCAATCTCCAGTGGCGGCCAGCGGCAAGCTGCATCAGGACAGCAGCTACCTGCAGCCACCCTACCGGCTGGCCGAGCGCGCGGGTGACAAACCCCTATTGGTGTTTTTTGAACAAAAAACTTGCAGCGACTGTGATGAATTGCACGGCGATATTCTCAAGCGCAAGGAAAGTATGGCACTTTTAAAGCAGTTTGATGTGGTTTTGCTGGATACCTGGGCAGATACACCGTTACAGACTCCCGCTGGCCAACAGACCACGGCTGCCGAGTGGTCACGCCAACTCGACGTGCAGTATGTGCCCAGCATGGTGATGTTCGACGCCGGTGGCAAAGAAGTGTTTCGTACCGAGGCTTATTTTAAATCATTTCATACCCAGGCCGCCATGGAGTATGTGCTTAGCGGTGCTTATCTGGAACAGCCAAGCTTCCAGCGTTTCGTACAGGCTCGTGCCGATGCGCTGGAGGCGCAGGGCATACACATAGATTTAATGGACTAGATGTAAGAACCGCCTGGTGGCAGGTTGGTTGTTACGTATCATCGTATTTGTTTATCTCGAAACGATACGTCGCATGGCATGCTACGCAGTTGTTAAGGAGTGCGTTCATTTGAGACAGAGTATGGTCGCGGTCACCCAGCTGCTCAGCATCAAGTGCCAGTTCATCAAACTTCGTATGTGTATCAAACCCGAGCTGTTTAAAAGGTAGCGGCAGCTTTCCGACCAGTGACCCGGGTACTTGTGTTTGCGCACCCATGCCGGATTTGCGGGCAGATGTGGCGACCAGTTGCATATCATCGTTGGCAATTCCGCTGGTGATCTGTTGCAGGCTTTCCAGGAACACGCGCATCTCGGATAACACAAGGTCTCTTTCGTCCTTGTCGAGCAGGATAGCCGTCCGACCATCATTGCTTTCAGTTACCTGTCCTTGAACGACAAATATGTATATAAACCCGGCCAGGATCAGCGCCAGGACGACTACAGCCGTCCAACAAAACCTACACATTGTTTTCTCCGATTAACTTGCTGTAGTGGTGTTTATGGCAAACAAACAATCTTTTTGAGTGGCTAGACTACGAATTGCTGACCCGTTATGCCGTGGCTGGCACTTCCCAGCAGGTAGAGGAAAGGGCGTACTACGTCATCCGGTTTCGCCAGCTGCTCGGGATTTTCACCCGGGTAGGCCAGGCTTCTCAAACTGGTGGCAACCGGACCGGGGTCGAGGCTGTTGGCACGCACGCTGGTGTTGGTTTCCATTTCATCAGCCAGCACTTGCATGAAGTTTTCCATGGCAGCCTTTGCTACGCCATAGGCACCCCAGTAAGCCTTGCCCTTACGTCCGACTTTGTCCGAGTTGAAAACAACCGAGGCGTCATCGCTTTTCATCAGCATAGCCAGGCAGCTGCGGGTCAGCAGGTAGGGGGCATTCAGGTTGGTCTGCAATATCTTGTACCAGAGCTCCGCTTCAAAATGGGCAATCGGTACCAGTGCGCCGAGCATGGCGGCGTTGTGCAGCAGGCCATCCAGGCGGCCAAATTCTTTTTCTACGGTAGCGGCAAGGTCCAGATAGTCTTTTTCGGCGGCGCCTTCCAGATTCATCGGGTAGATGGCTGGCTGTGCGCCGCCCTCAGCTTCAATGCTGTCGTAGACCTGTTCGAGGTTGCGCACAATCTTGTCCAGCAAAATCACTGTTGCGCCCTGACGAGCGCAGGCGAGCGAGACGGCGGCACCTATGCCACTGCCTGCGCCGGTGATCAGGATAACGCGGTCCTGAAGGTAGTTGTCGGGGGCTTGCCAGTCGCCGGGGATTTTCATCCGGGCAGTGTATCACGATTCACTCCATAGACTGGCCAAGCATGGTCCGTGCACAGACGTTTCCGCTACGGACAGCACTTTCCAGCGTCGCGGGTAATCCTGTATTGGTATAGTCACCGGCCAGCCAGAGGCCCTGTACCGCTGTGCGGTTGTCCGGGCGTATAACATCAATACCGACACGGCTACAGAAGGTGGCGCGTTTTTCGCGCAGCAGCAGCTTTTTTTCTGGTGCCGGCCAGTGTGGAAAACAGGTGGCGAGTTCACTCACAACCTGGGCGGTTAGTGCATCGGCAGTCAATACACTATGCTCACCGCGCGCACTGATTACTACGGCTATCAGGCCCGGCTGCCCGCAGACACGACGGTCGAAGACCCATTGGCCGACATTGTTCTCCAGTCCCAGTATCGGTATATCCAGTTTGATATCCTCGGAGTACTGCAAATACAGAGTTGCTATCGGTTCATTCCCGAGTTCGGTCAATTGTTGCGCAAGCGGGTTTAAAACGCTGTGTCGGGAAATCAGGCGTCGGCTGATGACTGGAGGTGTGGCCAGGACAACTTGTGAGCATTCGACATAGCGATTGCCAATGAGTACGCCACAAACCCGGTCATCTTCAACAGCCAGCGATGTGACCCTTTGTCCAAGTTCTACTTGTGCGCCGTGCCGCTCCAGATAGGCGATGCCGGGTCTGGGCAGCAGGTCACTGAGTTCACGACGTGGTATCAGCAGGTCCGCGTGCTGTTGATGGCTGCCAAATGCCGTGGTCAGTACATTTATAAATAAATGCGCCGAGGCGATGTCGACGGGCGTATTCAGCGTGGCGATACACAACGGTTCCCAGAGTTTTCGTATCAGACCGGGTGATTGCGCGTGGCTGTGTAACAGTGCCAGAACACTGATGTCTGCGTCTGCGGGGAGCGTTTGCTTCAGCACATAACGGCCAAAGCGCAATGCCTTGATCTGTTCAGCAGCAGATAGTCCGTGCGCCGTTAATATAGCCGCCAGCAGATGCCAGGGCGCCGGCAATCGTGGTGTTTTCAGGAGTAGACTGGTCCTGCTGCCATTCAGTAGTTTAAGTGTCAGGGGCAGGCGCTCAAAGGCCGTGTCGATATCGACCCCGATCTGTTCCATCAACTTCAACATGGACTGGTAGGCACCGATCATCAGATGCTGGCCATTGTCCACTACCAGGTTGCCGCTACGTACAGTTCGCGCCCGGCCACCTGGCTGACGTGCGGCCTCGATTAAATGTACCGGTATCTGGCGTCGGGTGAGTTCGATGGCTGCAGCAAGCCCGGCCCAACCACTACCAACGATCACGACCGGGGTGTCGTGTCGCGAAGGCTCAGGCATGGGCGGGATTTTTCAGGTACTGGCGGTGCCGGCGGCGTTCACGCCGCGCCGTTGTCCAGGCGATCCATAGTTTGCGTACCGGTGTCAGGCGGATGCGATGTTGCATGACCTGGTAACCGTCGGCCTGTATCTCGCTGAGCAGCGTTTGATAGATGGCGGTCATAATCAGACCGCTGCGTTGTGCGTAACGGTCCTGGTCAGGTAGTTGTCCCAATGCGCGCTGGTAGTAGCTGTCGGCGCGTTCGGCCTGGAAGCGTAGCAGCGGCGGTAGTGCGTCGTTGATTTCACCGTTCAACAGGTCGTGGGGGTTGATGCGATATTCAAGCAACTCATCGAGCGGTAGATAGATCCGGCCACGCCCGGCATCTTCACGTACGTCGCGGATAATATTGGTCAATTGAAAAGCGGTACCAAGTGATTCCGCATATTTCAGGGTGGTACGCTGCTGGTAACCGAAGATTTCTGCTGACAGCAGGCCGACAACGCCAGCGACGCGGTGACAGTAGAGAGCCAGTTCGCTGAACGATTCGTAGCGCTGCTGCTCCAGGTCCATGTTCATACCATCGATGATTTCCTGGAAATACTCGGCGGGAAGGTTGTAACTCTGCAATGCAGATGCAAGCGCAGCAGTCACCGGGTGTTTGGGCTGTCCGGAGAAGCAGGCTGCAATTTCTTCCCGCCACCAGTCGAGTTTGCGTCGCGCGATGTCACGATCGCTGCATTCATCGACCACATCGTCGACTTCACGGCAAAAAGCGTACAGCGCCATGATCGCCCGGCGCTGCTCGGCAGGCAGAAACAGGAAGCTATAGTAGAAACTGGAACCGCTGGCGGCGGCCTTGTTCTGGCAGTATTCGTCGGGAGACATGCGCTCTCAGGCGTTAATCAGAGTCTGGATTCTATAGCGCCGGGGCGGTTAATGGAAACCCTGGTGCAAAGCGCCCCAGGCAATTTTTATGCGGTCTGTGCGATTAAGTCGCGGTCGGCTGAACGGGTTGTCCTGGCGATAGAGTTTTTCCAGTATCCGCGAACCACCAAGAATAATTGCGCGCACTTCGAGGCCGAAGCGACCGGGCAGGGTTTTCCCCAGCAGGCTGCCCGAACCCAGCAACTTGTTGGCACGCTCGATCTGGAACTGGACTAACGATCGTATGGCCGGGTTGTTGTGCTGCCGGGCGATAGCATTTTCATCGACTCCAAAACGTTGCATTTCGTCCTGCGGCAAATAGATGCGGCCATTTTCCACGTAATCCCGGGCGATGTCCTGTAGAAAGTTGATCAGTTGCAAGGCGCTGCATATAGCGTCGGAGAGGGCCAGGTTGCGCTCGCTGGCCTGCTTCTCAAGGTGCAGCAACAGACGGCCGACCGGGTTGGCCGAACGCCTGCAGTAGTCTATCAGCTGACCAAAGTTCGCATAATGTTTTTGGGTAACGTCCTGGCGAAAGGCGCTGAGCAGGTGTTCAAACAGGTCTATGGGCAGCTGGTAGCGGTGCACAGTATCGGCGAGCGCATGGTACATCGGTTCGTCGGGTGGCTGTCCGGCAACAATCTGTTGCAGCGCGGCACTCATGGTATCGAGCGATTCCAGCCGTTTTGATGTTGTTGCGTTACCCTCATCGGCAACATCGTCGGCTGTCCGCGCAAAAGCGTAGATGGCTGCTATCGGGTCGCGTAACTGCCCGGGTAGCAGCAGGGATGCGACCGGGAAGTTTTCATAGTGACTGCGCGAGAACTCCCGGCACCAGCGATAACCTTGTCGGGCACTCTGGTTCGTGTCAATGGACATCGCCGGATTTTTCGGGATTACCCTGAACCGGGCGCGGTAGACGTTCCACGGGTTGGGGTTCCGGCAGGTCCTTCTTCCCCTGGATGCCCATTTCAGTGAACTTGCGTGCGCCTGGTAGCACGCGGCTGTCGAAGGATCCAACGGCCTTGTTATAACTATCGACACTACGACTCAGGTGGCTGCCAAGTTTGTCCAGGTGCTCAGCGAAGGTGCTTAATCGTTCATACAGATCCTGGCCGACGCTGCGAATATGTTCAGCATTTTCTGCCAGTACTTCCTGGCGCCAGCCGTAGGCGACGGCGCGCAACAGCGCGACCAGGCTGGATGGCGTGGCCAGTACTACCTTGTCAGTCATGGCATCCTCCAGCAGCTTGGGATCAACTTCCAGTGCAGAGCTCAGGAACTGGTCCCCGGGGATGAACAGTACAACGAAATCGGGTGATTGGGGGAACTGTTGCCAGTATCCCTTGCTGGAGAGCTCACGCACGCGGTCGCGCACGTTGCGTGCGTGGCGCTGGAGTTCCAGCAGGCGTGCACTGTCGTCCCGGGCTTCGACGGCTGCCAGATAGCCATCCATCGGTGCCTTGGCGTCGACAATGATTTCGCGACTGCCGGGCATGCGTACCACCATGTCGGGACGCTGTTTGCCCTGCTCGGTATCAACACTGTGTTGCTGATCGAAGTCGCAGTGTTCAACCATGCCTGCGAGTTCCGCGAGCCGTTTGAGTGTCATTTCACCCCATTGGCCGCGGACTTCCGGGCGACGCAGGGCCTTGACCAGGTTGCGGGTTTCACCCTGCAGCTGTTCCTGCGCCTGAGCCATGAATTGCAAGTGCTGGGTCAGTGATCCGAAAGCCGTCTGGCGTTCCTTCTCCATTTTGCGGATTTGCTGATCGGTTTTTTCCAGCGCTTCGCGGATTGGCTTGACCATGCTTTCGACGGCCTTCTCGCGTTGCTCAAGGTTGCCGCTGGCTTTGGTGTGCAGGGTCTTGAAGTTGCTCTCGGCAAGTTTCAGGAATTCGCTGGTATTGGATTTCAGTGCATCACTGGCGAGTGATTTGAAGGTGTTTTCAAACTGGCTCTGAGCCTCCTCAAAGCTGCGGGTTTTTTCTTCCATGGCCGCCTGCTGTGATTCCAGCTGGCTGGTCAGGCGGGCCTTGTCTTCACGCAGTTTGGTGATGTCATGCTGGGCGCGCTGGTGTGCGAGCAGCCAGCCAATCAGGGCGGCCAGCGCCACGCCAATCAGCAGGATCAGCCAGTGAGATATGTCCATACGCTGACATCATACCGAAAACAGGCAGGCATCGCTCAGCATCGGCTGCCTTTATGGCTGTAGCCAGTCGATGATTTCGGCCGGATGATGGATGAGCGCGTTGGCGCCCCAGTCTTCAGGACGGTCTTTTTCCATAAGGTAGCCGAACATTGCGACCAGTGTTGGCATGCCAGCGTTCCGGCCAGCCTGGATGTCGCGTTCGGCGTCGCCTACGTACAGGCACTGTCCGGGTTGGCTGCTGGTCAGGTCGCATGCATGGAGAAGAGGAGCGGGATGTGGTTTGCATTCCTGCAGGGTATCGCCGGAGACTATGCAGGCAGCACGCTGATCCAGACCGAGTGCGGCCATCAGCGGGTCGGTCAGCCAGGCTGGTTTGTTGGTTACGACACCCCAGTTGAGCCCACTGGTCTCAATATACTGAAGAACTTCTTCCATACCCGGAAACAGCCGGGTGTATTGTGCAATGTTGTTTTCGTAGTAGTCCAGCAGTTCCAATCGACGGGGTTCGAAATCAGGATGATCAGGGCTGATGCTGAACCCCAGTTCGATGAGTGCACGGCCACCGTGTGAAACCACGGGACGGATGTTGTCGAGCGACATAGGCTCATGGCCATTGGCGCTCAGCACCGAGTTAAGGGCGTTAGCCAGGTCCGGGGCGGTGTCGAGTAAAGTGCCGTCAAGGTCGAAGAGGACAGTTTGAATGTGCTGGTTGCTCATTATCCGGGAGAAGTTTTGATTAATTTGCCTGACCGCAAACGCGGAGGAGCACGAACGCAGAAGGCTGGCAGCACCAAATATCGTGCGGGTTTTATAACGTCTACAAGCCTTCAGAGATGCCGGGTTTCCTGAACCAGACCAGGTAATTCACATCAACATCGTTGCCTAGTTTGTACTCGTCGGTTAACAGGTTGTATGTCATGCCGCTGAGATCCTGCAACTGGAGGCCGGCAGCACGCGCCCAGCGCTCCAGCTCTGACGGCCGTATGAACTTGCGGTACTCGTGCGTGCCTTTCGGCAACATGCGCAACAGGTACTCGGCGCCGAGGATGGCCAGTAGATAAGCTTTGGGGTTGCGGTTGATGGTCGAGAAGAATATATCCCCCCCAGGCTTCACAAGATCAGCGCAGGCCTGGATGACCGAGGCCGGGTCAGGCACGTGTTCCAGCATTTCCAGGCAGGTGCAGGTGTCGAAGCTGCCGGCATGATCAGCGGCCATTTGTTCTGCCGTAATACGCTCGTAATCTACCTGTACACCGGATTCGTGCTGGTGGAGGCGTGCCACGGTGAGTGGGGCTTCGCCCATGTCAATACCCGTGACCTCCGCACCCAGGACCGCCATGCCTTCTGATAACAGGCCGCCGCCACAACCGACATCAATGACTTTGCGGTCGGTGAGTGGGGCGCGCTGGTTAATATAATCCAGGCGCAGGGGGTTGATGTCGTGCAGCGGTTTGAATTCGCTATGCGGATCCCACCAGCGCGAGGCCAGTTCCTCGAACTTGTTGATTTCGGCGTGATCGACGTTGTGAGCAGCTTGATTCATAAGGTGCAAGATACCGGGGTGGTCGGCTACGGGCAAGGCGGGGGATTTTCAGCTGCTCAGGCGCGATTGCCATTCGCCGGCGCGGTGGAGGATGTCTTTGATGTCCAGTTGGGTCAGCTGGCGATTGTTCAACAGGTGCTGGCCGGCAACCCAGACATCGGTGACCTGCTCCCGGCCAGCTGCGTAAACCAGCTGAGAAACCGGGTCGTAAACCGGCTGGGTTTCGATTGCCGACATGTCCACTGCAGTGATATCGGCCCATTTGCCCGCTTCCAGCGAGCCAATTTTATCTGCCAGTCCCAAAGCGGCCGCACCATTCAGGGTTGCCATGCGCAACGCTGCCATTGCCGGCAGGCTGCTTGCGTCCTGATGGACGGCCTTGGCCAGCAGGGCTGCGGTACGCATTTCGCCAAGCATATCGAGGTCGTTGTTGCTGGCGGCGCCATCAGTGCCCAGGGCGACGTTGACACCGGCGTCCAGGAGCCTCTGAACCGGGCAGAAACCACTGGCAAGCTTCATGTTGGATTCCGGGCAGTGAACTGCGTTGACATGATTATCGGCAAGCAGCTGTATGTCATCATCATTCAGCTGGGCCAGATGCACGGCCATCAGCGACGGCGATAGCAGGCCCAGGTCATTCAGGCGTTGCAGGGGACGCTGGCCAATGGCTTTCAGGCTGTCGTTTATTTCACTGGCGGTCTCGTGTACGTGCATGTGAACCTGCAGATCCAGCTCATCGGAAAGAACCCGGACTTTTTTCAGTGGTTCATCGGAAACCGTATAGGGCGCATGCGGGGCGAAGTTGCACTGAACGAGCGGGTGGTGACGGTATTCGTCGTTCAGAGCCAGGCCCCTGGTGAAATATTCTTCATGGTCTGCAGCATAGGCGGTGGGGAAATCGATCAATATCATACCGGCGCAGACACGCATGCCTGCATTTGCCGCCGCTCGTGCCGTAGCCTCCGGGAAGAAATACATGTCGTTAAAACAGGTAGTGCCGCCGCGGAGCATTTCGGCAGTTGCCAGTTGCGTACCATCGTGGACGAACTGCTCATTGACCCACTTCTGCTCTGCCGGCCAGATATGATTCTGCAGCCAGTCCATCAGCTCCAGATCATCGGCGATACCGCGCATCAGGTTCATGGCGACGTGAGTATGGGCGTTTATCAGTCCCGGGATCAATGCGTGCTGTTCCAGCTCAAGCACAGTTTGTGCATTGAACGACTGGCGCGCTTCGCTGCTCGGCAATACAGCCACAATACGCCCTTCATCAATCGCGACGCAGTGATTCTCCAGGGTGCTGTCAGAGGGGCTGACAGGGATTACCCAGCGGGCGTGTATAAGAGTCTCCACACTTTTCATGGAGGTGAGTATATTAGCTAACAGGGGTCAGCGCACAAGTAGCCAATGAAGGGGGTTTGGCTTGGCGAGACATCCTTGCCTTTATTTGGCCAGTGCGGTGTGCTAAAGCACACTTTAGTCAACAAACTGCTGCAGATTTGCGGCAACAAGCTACTTAAGTGCACTAACTAACAAGGCGTGGGGTGAAGAAAGAAGGGAGGGGACGGAGGCAAATAAAGCGCCTTCCCGTCCCCTTGTTGAGGCGGTTAGCTGTTAGCGACTTCGTGCATATGCACGTCTTGCTGAGGGTACGGAATGCTTATGCCGTTGGCATCAAACGCGAGTTTGATTTTTTCCAGGAGGTCTGCGCGCACTGGCCAGTAGTCTCCACTATTTACCCAGGGGCGGACATTGAAATTAACACTGCTGTCGGCAAGCTCGCCAACTGCGACAGCAGGCGCCGGGTCAGCGAGGATGCGGTCGTCCTGTTTCATGATGTCATCCATGATCTGCTTGGCTTTGGCGATGTCATCGTCATAGCCTATGCCAAATACCAGGTCGATGCGCCGGGTGGCTTTGGCAGAGTAGTTGGTAATGGTGCCGCTGTAGATCTGGCTATTGGGTACGATGATCTCCCGGTTATCACCGGT